>Ga0210096_1000007_pt1 | contig 157411 bp, 150 predicted proteins | sample China_Galinas_PW_4_FD_184864 | JGI IMG/M metagenome (GOLD analysis project Ga0210096, IMG submission 184864) | Wetland microbial communities from San Francisco Bay, California, USA, that impact long-term carbon sequestration - China_Galinas_PWA_D2... | ecosystem: Environmental > Aquatic >...
CGCGCTGGGCGCACCTGCCCTACGAGTTCCTCGACCTGGTGTCGCGGCGCATCATCAACGAGGTGCCCGGTATCTCCCGGGTGACCTACGACATCTCCGGCAAGCCGCCGGCCACGATAGAGTGGGAGTAGGTGGAATTCATAACGCATTGAAATATAATAATAAAATACTTAAATCAATGGTGTAGTCTGCCTCATCAATGGCATTTTTCATGGTATCTGTCGTGTGTCGAAATTAGAAAACAGCGATACCATGAGAGGCGAATTGGTGCTGTCATGGTATTGACGGCATTCAGATTTCTCTTCTCGAAAGGGTGTGGCGTGATTATGGCTCATAATCACGCCAATAATAACCTATAATGTGGCGTGAATAAGTGCTAAAATCGCGCCATGAAATGGATATGGCAACAACCTGGCTGGCCAGATTTCCGCTATGACAAGCGCGCGCTCGAAGACCGGGAGCTTGGATTTCGCATAAACTCAGAGCGTCTTGCCGGCCGCTTTGAGGCACTGCCAAGGGCGTCTCAAGAAGATGCCACCATCGATTTGATGCTTTCAGAAGCCATCAAAACCAGCGCCATCGAGGGCGAAGACCTGGATAGGGAATCGGTCAGGTCATCTCTGCTCTCTTTAATAACATCGGATGCGCTGCCGGACAACTCAGACCAGAAAGCAGCGGGGGCAGCTTCCCTGCTGGTGGACGTTCGCAGGAACTGGCAAACATCGCTGACACATGAACTGCTGGGCAAGTGGCAATCCATGGCTGTCCCGGAACAGCGCTGCACGTCTATTCTGCGAGGTGCATACCGCAACGATCCTTCTCCAATGCGAATAGTGAGCGGGCCTTACGGTCGGGAAAAGATTCACTATGAAGCCCCGCCGGCAACTCAGGTGCCTGAAGAAATGACGAGATTCATCGACTGGTACAACAAGACCAGTCCTTTGAATAGGGATAAAAAGCTGCCAGGGATTGCCAGGACAGGTATTGCACACCTCTGGTTTGAAGTGATTCATCCCTTCGATGATGGTAATGGGCGAGTCGGCAGGGCGATTGCTGACCATGCGCTTTCGCAGTCTCTCGGCTATCCAACCATGGCTTGTCTTGCCACGGCGATAGAGGGAGACAAAACATCCTATTACCTGCAACTGGAGAAAGCGAGCCGTGGAAGCCTGGACGTTAATGCCTGGCTTGATTACTTTGCCGACAGGGTCATCAAGGCACAGGATATTGCCAGGGAAGAAGTGGATTTTGTACTGGCCAAGACACGTTTCTATGAATCCTATGGTGATCAGCTGAATGACCGGCAGGCGAGGATGGTGTCGAGTGTATTTGCTGAAGGTCGCAAGGGCTTTGAAGGCGGGATAACGACCAGGAAATACGAAGCGATCACCAAGTGTCCCAATCGAACAGCGAGTCGTGATCTATCAGATCTGGTTGCCAAGGGGGTCATCATGCCGCTACCGGGTGGTGGCAGAACAACCAGATATGAGTTGACGATCGTTGAACCGGCTCAGTCTGGTCTGACGAGGAAATGATTCTCTTCGCTCTGGAGCGAGCGATTTTATCTACACAAGCCTGAATGATTTAATGAATTTCCATTGTGTCCTATGAACATCGATACACTTAAAGAAAAACTGGCTGATATCGATGCAGATACCTTGAGGAATTTTATATTCGACCTCTACCTCCGCTACCCGGAGTTGAGCGACAAGATCGAAATATTGACATTGGCAAATGACCCGGTCGTCCTTTCTAAGGTGTTGGGCAAGCGTATTGCGTCACTGCGTCGAGGGCGGAGGTTTATCGATTATCGGGCCAGTTTTGATTTTGCACGCGAACTGGAAGCGGCCCTCGCCGACATTGAAAGCGGACTGCTGGAGCGCTCACCAGAACATGCGTTTGATTTGGTCGACCGGTTCCTGGCGACGGCAGAATCGGTGCTCAACCGTGTCGATGATTCTGGCGGGGCAGTGGGCGAGGTATATCGCCAAGCCGTACTATTGTGGTTGACGGCGGCTAAAGGCTGGCGGGATGCCAACATCGACTGGCTCGAGCGGATTTATCAGCTGTATCAGCAGAATGATTATGGTGTGCTTGATCCGTTATTGCCGAATGCCCACCTGCTGTTGACACCGGATCAGCTGAAGCAACTCGCCTGGCGGTACGAAAACGCGTTGCGCAAGGCGTTAAAATCTCCTGAACAAGAAGTCAAAGTCAATCTCGTGGCCTTGAATAGCGGCGTGGCATTAGGACAGATCGCCGATGCGTTGCACGATCCTGCCTTATACGAGCGATCGGTATTGATACATTCACCACAGCCAAATAATCTGCAAATGAAATCGATTTGTGAAAAATATTTGCAGTATGAGCAGCCTGAGACGGCAATGCGTTATCTGAACCAGGCATGGGAGGACCGTTTTGAGCATGATCGTCTGGAATTGCTGGATAAGGTCTGTGTGAAAACGGGCGATCGGAAACAGCTTAAAGTGATTCGTTCCCGGCTGTTTCAGAGCGAGCAGAGCTACGCCAGTTTCACGCGATATCTGGAGGCCTTGGACGAGGACGAGAAAGAGAAAGCGTGTGGCTCAGCAATCAAACAAGCCGAACAGGGTGGTGACATCTTACGCAGCGCCGATCTGTTATTGAAGCTGAACCAGACGGAGAGAGCCCAGGCTCTGGTTTTGGCCCGGCATCAGGAGCTGGTGGAGTGTTTTTATGATAGTCTGCTGAGGCTGGCCAAGGCGTTTGAAAAAGCGGACTGCAATCTGGCGGCCACGGCGTGCTACCGCGCCTTGTTGCTGGATATCCTGACGCAGGCGCGCAGTAAGGCTTACGGCCATGGTGCACGGTATTACAAAAAGCTGGAAGCGCTGGCGAAGCGGATCAAGGTATTCAAATCACTGCCAACCCATCACGCCTTCGTGCAGCAATTGCACTCGGCGCATGGGCGAAAAAAAAGTTTTTGGGCGCGACTCGAATCATGATGTGCCGAAGCCTGCAGCACAGCATGGGGTGGCTTCTCGACATTTCCGGTGAGTATTAGCAACACAACTGAACATGGTATTTTTCATGGCATCGGCAGGCAATGACTGGCACTGGCTGGCAACAGCGAGCATTTCACCTTATACGTGATTGTTCAGTCATGTAGAAAATAAGTGATGATATCCATCTCTTTGTGCGGGATGCCGATAATATCAATGCTGTTATCTCCAATCAGGTAGAAGATAACATGCTCGCCTTGGGGGAAACTGTAATAGCCTTCAACCACATCCGGGCGGTGTTTGCCCAATTGCTGATTTTCCGCTAACCAGCCAAAGCGTTTCTCGAGTGCTTTCAAGTAAATATTACGTTGGCGTCTGCCCCATTGTTGTTCGGTATATCGACCGATATTTTTCAAGTCCTCCAGTACTCTCGGGGTGACTCTGAATCCAGACATCAGGCCTCGTTATCCAGATCGTTGATCAGCGCGTCCATGGTGAAGTTATCAGCAAACTCACCGGATTCGGCCTGTTTGGCTCCCTGAGCCAAATGACTCCGTAAAGCATCGAGTTTGCTTTTGCGCTCCTCCATTGCGCGGAGTGCATCACGAACTACTTCGCTGGCGGAGCCGTAACGCCCACTGGCAATCTCATTCTTGATATAAACTTCCCAGTGCTCACCCAGGCTAAGACTTGTCGTTGCCATATCACTCTCCGGATATTCATAATTAACAAATATGAATATATATCAAGGTGGGAAGAGAGGCAACCGGGCGACATGCGCCACTACGACAACTGGGGCGGGCCGAGCACCTATCCGCATTATCACGCCGGCTGGGCCATGGCCGGCAACACGCCGTTCAGGTACTTCAAGCAGGCGGTGCACCGCGGCGGCATCCAGGACTCCCTGATCGTCCACTGGCCCAAGGGTATCGAGGGCCGCGGTGCGGATCGCGGAGAAGGTCTCCCCACCCGTCAAGGGGCGCTCCCACACGATCACGACGACGCTCGACCTGAAGGGAGGCGAAGAGGGCGTCGTCGTGGCCTGCGGAGGATTCACCGGCGGCTACACGCTGTTCGTCAAGGACAGCCGCCTCTACTACGACTACAGCTGCCTGTCATAATCGGATTTCTGGAGGGAATTTATGCAACTGTCGGGTTCACTCTTTTATTCTCTGTGTCGGTTCCGCCAGGTGGCGGGAGGGGCACCCATACGGCGTTTGAAGGCACGTGCAAAGGCTGCTTCGGTTTCATAACCGATATCTTGTGCAATTCGTGGTATGGACTTGCTGGTGTTAAGCAGTTCCTGGGCCGCAAGCTGGATGCGCCAGCTGGCCAGGTACTGCATCGGCGGCATCCCGATGACCTGAGTGAAGCGATCTGTCAGCGCAGATCGTGACAACCCCGCTTCCCGCCCCAGTGTTTCGACGGTCCATGGATCGCCCGGCCGCTCATGCAGTACCGCAAGGGCCCGCGACACGAAAGGATCCCTGAGCCCGGCCAGCCAGCCGGTCTGGCCTTCGGGTAACGCTTCTGCATAGCGGCGTATCGCCTCGACGAACAACAGTTCAGAGAGTTTCGCAAAGACCGTTTCCGATCCCATGCGCCCCGCCGCAATCTCGTCTGCCGCATAACTGAATGTATTGCGGATCCACGCTCCGGACGGATCATCCCGGTAATCCAGGCAAAGCACCGTCGGCAGCGCCGTCACGACCGGATTGGACTGGAGGTTCTCGCCCGCAAGGAATCCACAGACAATCCGTGTCCGCACACCCCCACCACCCAGCATGATCGTCGCAAGACCACCGCGAGCCGGCGGATGAACCACATCGACGCTGGGTATGGGCGGCAATTCCAGATTGCCGCCCAGCAGGTGATAGTCGTTGCGAGGGAACAGAGCGAGACCGCCGGTTTCGATCTCTTGAACCGTTTCATCGTTCACCAGTATCCGGAGTTGCCCGTCCAAGACGTAATGGTAGGGGATGATATCCGAGGCCTGACCCAGGAATGATGCGCAACTCTCGGGCTGCACCTTGACACCCAGGCACCAGGGTTCCGAAAACTCCGCATGCAGGAAGACGCCGCCTTTCAGTCGCACGGTGCGCAGGACATCCGACAGCGCATCCATCCGCCAACCCCCAGTTCCGGTTTTTCGATCAAAGATCCCGGTGTACGCGACATAGGCAATACGCCGGTTATAGGCCAGAGTATCAGTCACGAACCACAGTTTTTCAACCACGAGCCGGAATGCCCGGCCAAGGAGGTATCCACATGAACGAAGAGAAATTAAATGACTTCATCGGCAACGTGCTTGGCGATCTTGGCGGGGCCTTCAGCATCGGACTGGTACGTATCGGCACCGCGCTCGGTCTGTACAGGACCCTGCAGGAACAGGGCCCCATGAGTCCGGCCGAACTCGCGCGTGCGACCGGCCTGCATGAACGCTACGTGCGTGAATGGCTGTCGCATCATGCCGCGTCGAACTATGTCGCCTATGACCCGGCGAATGGACGCTTCGAACTGCCCCCGGAGCAGGCCGCGGTCCTTGCGGACGAAGACAGTCCGGTATACATGGCGGACGCTTTCGACTGCGCGGCGGCCTACATCGAAAACCAGCCCAAGGTGCAGCATGCATTCACGACAGGTGGTGGTGTGGGCTGGGGCGACCAGTCCGGGTGCCTGTTCTGCGCCGTCGCCCGGTTCTTCCGCCCCGGTTACCATGCCAACATTCTGCAGAAGTGGCTGCCATCCCTCGACGGTGTCGTGGCCAAACTCGAGCGCGGCGCACGCGTCGCCGACGTCGGCTGCGGCCACGGCTATTCAACCGTGATGATGGCCAGGGCCTTTCCGAACTCGGAGTTCATCGGCTTCGATTTCCATGCCGCCTCTATCGACGAGGCGTGGAAACATGCGCAATATCACGGAACGCAGGACAATGTCCGCTTCGAAGTCAGTTCCGCCAAGCAGTATCCGGGCGAGGACTATGATCTCGTGACCTGTTTCGATTGTTTGCACGACATGGGTGACCCGGTCGGTGCGGCCAGGCATATCCACGCTTCACTGAAGGACGACGGCACCTGGATGATCGTTGAGCCGTTCGCGCATGACGCGCTGGAACAGAACCTCAACCCGGTCGGGCGCCTCTACTACGCGGCTTCAACGCTGGTCTGCGTGCCGACTTCCCTGGAACAGGAAGTCGGAGCGGCACTGGGAGCCCAGGCGGGGGAAGGAAGACTACGCGATGTCGCCGTCTCGGGCGGGTTCAGCCAATTCCGCCGCGCCACGGAAACACCGTTCAACCTGATCCTGGAGGCCAGGCCCTGACCAAATCCGGGGTCAGGTCCCGTTTTTTCTGGAGCCTATTTCATTATCCCGCACCAGCCACGTTGCTGCCCGGAATGCATGTCTGCAGGGCGTACCGCGCTGCACCGCACCTGTCGTACGGGCAAGCGGTGCAACGCTGCAGGCGTGTATTTCAGGCGCAACCCCGATCTGGGCACAGCGTCTGAAGCGCATCTTCAACATCGACATCGACAAATCGGCAGGACTGCCGATTTGCACAGCCGAAGGCTGCCGCGAAGCGGTCGGGTACAGGGATGTACCCGATGAGACCTGTCGGGAATGCGGAGGTGGCGTGAAGATGATCGCCTGCATCGAGGATCAGGCGGTAATGCCCAAAGTACTCGCTACGCGCGCGGGGGCAGGCTCTCAAGAAGATCCTTGATTACCTGAAGGAAAAAACCGAAGTAAACCCGATCATTGCATAAAATCTTACTGTGGGAGCGGCGCCTCGCCGTGACGATGGACAGGGATGTACAAGTGGTCGTTCCCGCACATCCCTCGGCAATTGCTCCCTGCATTGCTCTACCTCCTGCATCCCTGCAGTCGTGTGCTCCACGACACTCGGACATCCTGTCCAACGTCGCGAGAGGGCAGGAGAAGGTGAGACCGGGAACCGGTCGAGAGGCTGGTCTGGACCATGCCCATAGCGACTCGCGCCGGGGGCGGCGCTCTTGCGAGCCTGTGCACGATCTCACCCGTGGTGAATTCCAGAAGCGGTACACCAGGATGCATTTCACTCTGTAAGCTGCCTTTCGAATCCGGAATTCAGGCTGAAATTAATGCAATTGACGGGTAACCGCATTCACCCCGTTACCCGAGAGCTGTGCGCCACCACTTGGCTTGCTGGCGGGCAATGGATGGCGAATTACCGATGGATACGGGCAAAAAAGGCGTTTATTCTTCTTATACGCGTGCCGGCGTCTGTGCGTACCGGATTGATTTTGGTCCTGGTCATCGGATCTGGCAAGGATGGGGATCGGTTGGTGATATTGCTCGAGGGTGGTACCAAGAAGCGCCAGAACGCGGATATTGCTGCCGCAAAAGGGCAGTGGCGCGACTATAAGCGTCGGAACCGGCAAGGGGTGGCATGATGGCTTTGACGAAAGAGTTTAAGGGCACCATTCAGGCGCGCGCCCAACGGGATTCTGTGTTTCGCAAGGCTCTGCTGCAAGAGGGGTCGAATGCCTGAGCGCCGGTGATGTCGACACCGGCAAGCCGCCGCCCACGATAGAGTGGGAATGATCACTGGCTCACCGGGGTCAATGGAGTCAGACGCGATTGATCACGACCCTGCTGCGGCACTGCACAGACTGTTTCCTTGAAGATCAAGCGAGTCGGACCGCATTGATTCACACCGACGAACACTGGATGCGGGAGGCACTGCAACTGGCCACACAGGGCCGGGCTGTGGGCGAGGTGCCGGTGGGTGCCGTCCTGGTGCTGGATGATAAACTCGTAGCCGGCGTCTGGAACCGGCCGATCGGCAGTCACGATCCGACGGCGCACGCCGAGGTCCTCGCCCTGCGGGCGGCCGGATCGGTGCTGCACAACTACCGGCAGACGGGCGCCACGCTGTATGTGACACTGGAACCCTGCCTGATGTGCGTGGGCGCCATGGTGCATGCCCGGCTCGGGCGTCTGGTGTACGGTGCGCCGGATCCCAAGAGCGGCGCGGTCGACAGCCTGTGCCGGGGCTTCGAGCTGCCGGGACTGAATCACACGGTGACGGTGACCGGCGGTATCCTGGCGGCGGAATGCGGTGATATCCTGAAACGCTTTTTTCGTGATCGCCGGGGATGAGATGACGGCAATGCCGCCGGTACGTGGAATGCGCAGAGCGTACGCAAATCCAGGGCCGGGCAGGTACGGCACAACAACAATGCACCCGGGATTGTGAATCAGGCAATGAGCATGGGTAGACTGTCCCAGATCGTCGTTCTCTGGCTCGTGGCGCTGCTGCCAGGCGCCGCACCCGCCGCAAGCCCCGGTCCCGCCCCGGATGAGATTTCCGCGACGGTCGACATGACGCTCAAGCGGGTTTCCGAACACGTGTATTTCGCCCAGGGGTCAAGCGGGGTCGCGGGCGACAATGCGGGTTTCATCTCCAACGCCGGGGTCATCGTTACCGGGGCGGGGGTGGTGATATTCGACGCCCTGGGCACGCCCGCGCTGGCCCGGCTGCTGCTGCACAAGATCCGGGAAATAACCTGGGAGCCCGTCGTACGTGTGATTGTCAGTCATTACCACGCCGACCATATCTACGGCCTGCAGGTGTTCGCGGAACAGGACGCGGAAATCCTCGCCCCGGCGGGTGCGGAGCAGTATCTCGCATCGGACGCCGCCCGGGAGCGGCTGGCGGAGCGCCGCCGCTCGCTCGCCCCCTGGGTCAACGAGGCGACCCGACTGGTGCCGCCGGACCAGTACCTGGATGAAGGGACCCGGTTTCGCCTCGGTGATGTGAACTTCATCGTCACGGTCGTCGGCAAAGCCCATTCAGACGGCGATCTTACCCTGTTCGTCGAACCCGACAGGGTGCTGTTTTCCGGCGATATCATTTTCGAGGGCCGGCTGCCGTTTCTCGGGGACGCCGATACCCGGCGCTGGCTCAAGGTGCTGGAGCGCATGGAGCAGGAACAGCTGACAGCGCTGGTTCCCGGACACGGCGCTGTTGCCGAAAATCCCGCAGATGTGATTGCGCTCACGCGCCGCTATCTCATGTACCTGCGCGAGCAGATGGCCACTGCCGTCAACGATTTCATACCCTTCGACGAGGCCTACGATGCCGTCGACTGGTCGGAGTTCCGGGAACTGCCGGCCTTCGATGAGGCGAACCGGCGCAATGCCTACCAGGTGTACCTGTCACTGGAGGCCGAAATGCTGGCGCAGTGATATGCCGGCTACAGCGCCGGGGTATCGATCTGTAGCGGTCGGGGGGTTTCGGCTACCGTTTTATCTTTTTCCGTGTGCCACACCAGGATGTCGTAATAGCTGCGGATGTTCTCCACGTAGCGCACCGGTTCGCGCCCCCGCGCATAGCCGTAGCGGGTTTGCTGGAACCATTTTTTCTTGCTGAGCAGCGGCAGGTTCTGCTTCACATCCAGCCACTTGTCGGGATTGCCCTTGTTTTTCCGGGTCAGGATGCGCGCATCCTGCAGATGTCCGAAACCCACATTGTAGGCAGCCAGCGCAAGCCAGGTGCGATCCGGCTCCGGAATGTCCTCCGGAATTCTTTCCTTCATCTGCATCAGGTAGTGCGCGCCGCCCATGATGCTTTGTGCCGGGTCGAGCCGGTTGTTGATATCCATGTCCTGCGCGGCCGCCTGCGTCAGCATCATGATCCCGCGGACACCCGTCGGCGAGACCGCGGTCGGGTCCCAGTGCGACTCCTGATAGCCGATGGCGGCCAGCAGGCGCCAGTCCATGCCGATGGCGTCCGCGGCATCCATGAACTGCTGGCGGTACTGCGGGAGGCGCAGGTCGATGTGTGCCTGGTAGCGCCGGGTACCGACATAATCGAAATCCTGGATATGGCCGTAGTAGCGTTCGAACAACTGGTCCAGCGTACCGTCTTCCTTGGTGCGTTTGAAAAAAACCGTGGCGGCATTGAACAGGCTGTTGTCGTCGCTGATCGGAAAGGCCCAGGCAAGCGAGCGCGGCGTATTGATATCGAAAGCGGGTTTCAGTTCCGGGTAATAGCGGCGGTCGACATCCAGTTCGTTGGAATCGGCGATGGTGTAGTCGATGACCTCTTCCCACACCAGTTCCAGCAGTTCCGTGCTGGTTTCATCCCGCGTCGACCAATCGAGGTCAGGATGCGTTTTTTTCAGCTCCTGCAGGCGTTCCTCGTGACTGCTGCCGGCGACGACCTCGAGCAGGCCGGTAAGGTCATCCAGCGACTCCGGCTGTTTCGTGCCGCTGCGGTAGACCAGCTGCGGCGTAATGGTCTGATAGACCGGACCGAAGCGGACCTTCTCCTTGCGCTGATCCGTAATGGTCAAGCCGGCGGCCGCCAGGTGGGCGTCACCCAGTGCCGTCAGCGGCAGGATGTCGTTGAAATTGGGTGGAACGACGATGTGCAGCTCAACGCCGAGATAATCGCTGAACCGCTTGACCAGTTCGTATTCAAAACCCGTGGGGCCGTCCGGTCCTTCATAATAGGTGGTCGGCCCGTAGCGGGTGATGACGATCAGTTCGTTATCCTGCAGTGCCTGGTCGAGGACCGAGGGTGTCCGCCCGCAGCCAGCCAGCAGCAGGCACAATACCCCGGGAAGGGCGTGGCGGCACATGGCGGACAGGATCGCCCTTGCGCTAGAATAGGCGGCCGTGCCGAACCGAAGGAAGGAGACGTGGACCGAATTGTTGTCTCTGGATGGCATCTGCGAATGGCGCCAAGCTAAATACCTGATTATGTGTATGGTAATTATACTTTATTTTATCGGCAGTTACTCCAGTTTGGTTAATAGTTAAGGAAACTCTGATTAATGACTAAATCCTCGTCATTGCGAGCGTAGCGAAGCAATCTCCCACAATGGAATCAATCGGTTGGAGATTGCTTCGTCACTTCGTTCCTCGCAATGACTAATTAATCAGAGGTTCATTAAGGATTCCCGGAGCAGGGATGTCCGGGCCTGGGGTTGGACCTCAGCCAGCACAACGCCATGTATGGCGCGCTGTATCAACAAAACCGCTGTCATCATGCCCGGAAGCAACCATGTAAGGTTGCAGAGAAACCGGGTTGCTGATGGCAGTCATTTAAAGCGTTATGGAGAGGTACCGAAGTGGTCATAACGGCACCGACTCGAAATCGGTTGGGGGCGTTAGCCCCACGTGGGTTCGAACCCCACCCTCTCCGCCATATTTTCAAGCACTGAAGGAAAACAGGGGTCAGATCCCAGTTTTCCCTAATATAAGCAGAAACTAGGATCTGACCCCATTTATTCAATGTGATTTCGCAAGGCAAAAGACTGAGGTAAAGGACTGTCCTCTCCGCATCTAGAGACGCAAAGCCGTCATCCATGACGCGCTTCGCTGCAGCCGAAAGCTCTTCCCCGAACCCGATGCTGTATACGGACATGCTTCTATGCGGAGCCTCTTAGTGCACAATAATTATCATATCTAGGCTTAAGGGCCATTATCGATATCAGAAAAACCCGTTAGCATGACTGGCGGCTGGTCGGGAAACTCCGCGACCAGGCACAGATGGCCACCCATGGCTTCAACATAATTGCGCAGGGTAGAAAGCAGGAGATCACTTCTTTTCTCCAGACGCGATACGCCATCCTGGCTAATGCCAAGTTGTTTGGCCATGCTGGCCTGAGTCCGACGGTGGGCCTTGCGCAGTTCGCGCAATGCCATTTCTTCCGCAACCAGTTCCGCAACACGCGCCTCGATCTTCTTGCGGCGCTTGCTGCCTACGGATTTCATCTTGTCTTGCAATGCGGTAGCCATCATTTCTCTCCAGTCACTTCCTGCGCTGCCTGGTCAGCCGGGACAGGTGGTCGTCGAAGCGTTCATCCGCCTTCCTGAGCAGCTGCCTGTAAAACCATTTTTCGCTGCCGCCTGACTTATCTCCACAGACCAGCAGGATCGCCATGCGCTGCGGGTCGAAGGCAAAGGCCACTCGCCATACCCCGTCATCCGCGCCGAAGCGCAATTCCTTCATGTTGGCGTGCTTCGAACCGTTCAGGGTATCGACCCGGGGCCTGCCCAGGTGCGGGCCAAATTCCTCCAGCAGCCGGGCATGCGCCAGTAACTCGTCTTATACCGCCTCCGGCAGGTCATCGAACTCCGTATCGAAGGCGTCATAAAACAGAACGTCCCAGCCCATGCGTCATTATGTCCTTGGAAACATATGTAGTCAAATACATATTACGGCTGCCCGTCTGCCGTATTGAGTCACGATACCGGCTTTGCGGCAATCGCACCGTCGGCTCCGGCGTAGCGAAAACGTAATATGTCTGAACACCAGACATCTGAACCGCCCCGGGAATTCCGGAGACCTGTTTGTTTGAGTCAGGCCGCCATGGCCGACCCTTCCAGTTGGCGATAATACGCCTGTTCCAACTCCGCCATATAATTGAACCCCCGTGGCTTCTGGTTTACCCTTGCGCGTCCTGTTCGCCGGTTTGAAGGGCAGGGTGCCGCAGGCCCGAATCATCCCGACCGAAGCATGGCCGGATTGCGGGCCGAAAAGTCTGGAGAGGTGTCCGAGCGGTTGAAGGAGCACGCCTGGAAAGTGTGTATACGGTAATCCCGTATCGAGGGTTCGAATCCCTCCCTCTCCGCCAAATACGAAAGGCCCCATCAGGGGCCTTTCGTATTTGTGGTGTGTGGAGGTTTTGATGAGAACCCTTTGGTTCGACCAATTCGCCGGGAGCGAATTGGCGCGACCGAAGGGAGCCCGAAGGGCCGGGCACAGGGATGTGCCCGGCAATCCCTCCCTCTCCGCCAATAAAGCAAAAGCCCCCATCCGGGGGTTTTTGCTTTATCAGGGGTGCGGAGGATCTAAAGCGGACGGCTGCCGGTCGCAGGCGGCCTGCCAACGACCGGATCGCGTTTATTCAGTCGCAGGAATGCGTGATTGACGGCCGCCTCCCGGGTAGCTCACCTGGATTACGTGGGTTATCCTTCCCGTGCGCCGTATACACCGGTCAAGACACAACGAGAATGAAAATACTCATCGCTTCCGATTTGCACTATCGCCTGAAGCAGTTTGACTGGCTGACCCGCCAGGCAGCACAGTGTGATGCCATGATAATCGCAGGGGATCTGCTGGATATATCCTCTTACCTTGATATCAGCGTGCAGACTGTGGTCATGAAAAAATACCTGAAGACGATCGGCGATCAGATACCGCTGCTTGTCTGTTCCGGAAACCACGACGGCAATGAAAAGAATGATGCCGATGAGTACATAGCGCCCTGGTTACAGGAAGTCCGCGGTCAACAGCTGCATGTGGATGGTGATAATGTCTTCTTCGGGAAAACGCTGATTACGATATTTCCATGGTGGGATGGTGATGTCACCCGGCAGGAGGTCGCCGAACAGTTCGCGGCGGCCAGCCGGCTTGAGTACGAAAACTGGATCTGGATTTACCACGCGCCACCGGATAATTCACCGACCAGCTGGACCGGCAAGCGATTTATCGGCGATGCCGAACTGAACAAATGGATCGAACAGTATCATCCCCGTCTGGTGATCACCGGCCACATTCACGAGAGCCCGTTCAAACCGGCAGGCTCATGGATCGATCAGATAGGGAAAACGTGGATACTCAATGCGGGCAGCCACATCGGTGATGTACCGGCGCACATTATTCTCGACCTCGAGGCAATGAACGCGGAATGGTATTCGCTTGCCGGGAGTGATTCACGCCAGCTTGTATAGCGCGGTGTATCAGTAGTCCGGTGTATCCCGTTTGCTGCCGCCCCTTTTCAGCACCCTGGTTTTTTGCTGGTTAAGCAGGGTCTCAAGTACCTCATCCACCATCTGCAGGTGGTCATGTCCTTCGTACTGGCGTTTCACATCGACAAGATACTGGTTCAGATTGAACAGGCGCAGACCCAGTACCTGGGCAATATGCCAGATTACTGCGGGGTGATCCTGCAGGTATTTTGCGGGGTGTTGTATGACGTAGAATCTTGAATCCTCGAGGCAGCGCACACTGGCGGTGTGTTCGTAATCGAGCAGGATGGACATTTCGCCAAACACCGCACCCTTGTCTGATACAACAGCGACCTCGTAGCCGTCCTTGACAACCTCTACAGCGCCGTCGAGTAAAAAATAAATGCTGTCGGTTTTATCTCCCTGCCTCATCAGGTATTCGCCTTCCCGCAGAGACAGCACCGGGAATTCACCCAGACTTTCTTCAATGTCGATCATGATAATTACGAAACCGGAAAAATTCAGGATGGCCCATTATCTGCCAGCGATTTTGATTGAGCAACGAATTATACACGAGGCACTTCAGGACAGTCTGCAGCTTGCAGTCTCCCTGCATCAGGCTTCCGGCAGGGCAATGCCGCAGCGGCTGGATACCCTTCGCAAGGCACCTGGCCGCACCAGTTCAGTGCAATGTTGGGTTTCTGACAGAAGACGATGCTGCCGCACGGGCAGGTCGTCATGTGAAGCGCCAGGGGCTGCCGGTGCGCGATGCGTCGCACGCCGCTTGATGCCTGCGGGTTTCCGGCAATCCCTCCCGCTCCGCCATATTGTCAATGCCGGTGCGATTCACGTGGCAGACAGCTGCATCGCGATTTGCCTGGCCTGGCTGAAATCATTCTTGCCGCTGCCGAGCTTTGGAATCGCCGCCACACGAATAAGCTCCGCGGGTTTCATTAACGGGTTCAGGCCGGATTGATCGATGAGCCCCTTTATTTCGGCCTGGTCGATGTCGCCGGCAATCAGCAGTACCACCTTTTCCCCTTTCTTGCCATCGGGCAGCGCCGTTGTGAGTACCTCGATGTCTTCCGGGAGCAGCTTGCTGATGGCGCCCTCGATGGCGCCGAGGCTGATCATCTCGCCGCCGATTTTTGCAAAGCGAGAGTAGCGATCGACGATGGTGAGGAAACCGTCCGCGTCGAGATGGCCCTTGTCACCGGTCTTGTACCAGCGCTTGCCGTCCAGCTCGACGATGACTTCCGCGGTCTTCTCGGGATCGTCGAGGTATCCCAGCATGATCTGTGCGCCGCCGAACAGCACCAGCCCGTCCTCGCCGCTGGGCAGCATCTCCAGCGTGTCCGGGTCGACAATGCGGAAACTGCCGCCCGGCAGGGCCATGCCGACGGTGCCCGGCTTGTTGCCGGGCTGGACAGTCCAGTTGCGCGGGTCGATGCGGTCCGGGAGGTTGACGCTGGCGACCGGCGTGGTCTCCGTGGTGCCGTAACCCTCGTAGACCTCCTTGTTGAACTTGAGCTTGAAGGCATCCCGGACCTCGGGGTTCAGCCGCTCGGCACCCGCGACCACCACGCGCAGCGATTCCAGCATCAGGGGATGGATGTGCCGGTTGCGGTTGAACAGGCGCAGGAAGGTGGAGGTGGCGCACAAAACGGTGGCCTGATGTTCGGCAATGAGCTTTGCAATCGTCAGGACGTCCGTCGGGTCCGGATGGAAGACGACCGGAATGCCCTCGACGAGGGGCAGGAGTCCCGTCACGGTGAGGCCGAAGGCGTGAAACAGGGGCAGGCTCGCCATAATGGTATCTTCCCGGCGCACGTCGAGCACATCCGAGACCTGGCGGATATTGGCCATGATATTGCGGTGGCTCAGGACCACCCCCTTGGGCTCTCCCTCGCTGCCGCTCGAGAACAGGATGGCGGCCGGCTGGTTGATGCCGGCACGCCGGCCGAACAGTGCATAGAGCAGCCTGGCCGGGAACAGGATAACCGGGAGCAGCAGGGCAAGCCGGGTAAGCGTGCCGATCTCCTGCTTCAGGTCCTCGAGATAGTGCACCTGAACCCGGGCCAGCAGTGCCTCCATATCGATGCCGCGCTGCGCCAGTTTCCGGATGAAACGCCTGGATGTGTACAGGCTGCCGAGCTGCGCCTTCTCCTGCGCGGCGATCAGGGCCTGCGGGCTGGCGGTGTAGTTCAGGTTGACCACGGTCCGGTTCAGGAGCAGGGCGGCCATGTTGGTGAGGATGCCGGGGCTGCTGGTCGGCAGGAGCAGGCCGATATTCTGCTCCCGGCTGCGCCGGCGGATCAGGCGGGCGAGGGCGATGACGGCGACCAGGGACTTGTAGCCGGTGAGCGTGGTCCCCGCAGCGGCATCCGACAGGCAGGGTTCGAACCCGCGCCGCTTCGCGGTGCGCAACCACGCCAGCGGGACGGGGTCGAGGGTTTGGGTGTGCTGTTCCCAGGCATCGATCGAGAGCTCGAGCACGCGCCTTTTCAGCTCGTGGGCCGGCGTATCCATCGGCAGGGGGCTGCCGAAGGCGACGATGACGTCACCCCGCAGGCGCGTGTTGCGGATCTCCTGCAGCCTGGCGCTCGAGCGCGAGAACCGGCTGCCCCAGAGACCGCGCAGGTAGAACGGCAGGATAACCCCCTCCACCCCTTCCACGGTGTGTTCATAGCCGTGTCTGAATTCGCCCAGCTGGCCGCTGCGGCTGATGGCGCCTTCCGGGAACAGGCAGACGACCTCACCGGCGCGCAGCAGGTCGTTGATCTGCGCCAGTGCCTCCTTGCTCTTGCCGGCGGCAATCGGTATCACGCCGAAGAAATCCAGGAACCACTTCAGGTACCAGCGCTGATAGATCGCCCGGTGCATCACGAAGCGCACCGGTCGCGGGCAGGCGATCTGGATCATGGCCCAGTCGAGCCAGCTGATGTGGTTGCCCAGCATCAGCACGCCGCCGGTACCGGGCAGGTTCTCGAAACCCAGCACCCGGATGCGATGGGTGCTGGAGAACACCCGCGCAATCACGTAGCGCACCAGCGACTGCGGCAGCTGGTAGATGGTATAGAGGGCGCCCGCCAGCGCGGTGAGCGTCAACAGGTGAAACAGGCCGATGCTGCTGATGCCGTAGGTGGCGAAGAAAACGGTCAGGACCAGGAATCCCAGCATCACCACGTTCTGCACCCAGTTGTTGCCGGCCAGCACGGTGCCCAGCTGCTCGTCCCGGGCGTGGAACTGGATCAGCGAGTTGAGGGGGACGATGAACATCCCGCCACTGACGCCGAATAACAGCACGGCGATGATCAGCGCTCCTGTCGAGTCCAGTTGCGGGATGAAAAACAGCGCGCCCACGATGCCCAGTGCCCCCAGCGGGACGAGGCCGGTTTCGATGTGATGCTTCGAGGACTGCCCGGCCAGCAGCGAACCGGCGATGATCCCGAACCCGGAGCAGGCCAGTATCCCCTGGATGACGACGGTGTTGTGCTGCCCCAGGCTTTCCTTGGCGAAGGCCGGGAAGGCGGCCAGGACGACCTGCGATATGCCCCAGAAGGCGGACAGGCCGACAATCGAGAGCCAGATGGTTCTGTTTGCCAGGATCCGGGCGAGGTTCTCACGCAGGTAGCGGCCCCTGCCGTAGTGTGCCCAGTCAAAGCGCTGCCCGGGCGCCGCCGCCGCGCGGGTCTGCAGTCGCAGGGCGAACAGCAGCTCCAGCGCCGAGCAGCACACCAGTATCCAGCCCAGCGGGGCGATGGCCTGCAGCAATTGCGATTCGTTGGCATAAGGCACCCCGGCCAGGCGCTGTTCGAAGAACAGCGAGAAGGTGAAGATGCCGAACAGGATGGCCACGATGGTGACCGCCTGCACCAGGGCATTGGCGCTGGTCAGCTGCTCCTTGCCCGTCAGTTCCTTGATGTAGCCGTACTTCGCCGGTGAATAGAAGGCGCTTTGCACCGCCAGCAAAAAGGTCATGGCGAAGGAGAAACGAAACCAGCCGAGGTAGTAGGAGAGGGTGATCAGCAGTGTCAGGCCGACGGCAACGGCGGCGCTGATCTGCATGATCAGGGGTTTCCTGTGCCTGTCGGAGAGATACCCGGCCGGTGTGAAGAGCAGTACGAACGGCAGCAGTATCAGGCCGTTCACGATGGCCGTCAGGATGATCTGGGTCTGGCCGTCATAGATCTTGAAGACCGTATTCTGGATCAGGATCTTGTGCCCCAGATCGACATAGGCGTTGAGGAAGATGATCAGGATAAACGGGGTGAAGCCCGTGATCTTGAACAGTTTGTTCATTGTCTTGTCCTGTTACGTCCCGGCCGCATCGGGTGGCGCCGGGTGTCCGTGATTGCCCGTCAGGTAACCCGGCGGCGGGTTGTTCCGCCCCCCCCCCTCGAGGGGGGGGCGGAAGCCATCCCGGCCTGCCGGCCTGCCGGGGAGCATGGTACACAACCGCAGGCGAGACAGCATTCAATCGTCCCATTCACCGTATTTCGCCTTCCAGGCGGCCAGCATCGGTTTGATGCGCGCACCCTGACTCTCGATCGTCGAGCCGACGACGATCGCGGCCATGCCCAGTAGCGCGAGACCGGCCCAGCTCCCCAGGTCGAAGATCCGGACCGCATAGTAGAGCTGGAAGATCAGCCCGGCACACAGCATCACCATGCCGCCGTTGAAGGCAATGCGCTGCTGTTTCAGGTGGCCATACACAGCCACCCCGATGCCGACGACTGCGCTCAGCAGCGCCGTCAACACGCCGCCGATCAGCAGCATATTCGCCAGCATGCCGGTGCAAAGCACGGACACGGAAATCTTCCGGTACAGTGCCACGGACTTCTGCGCCCGCAGGGAGATTTCATGGATCAGGCACGCGGCAGCCAGTGCCGTGACGGGCAGGATGAGCCCGGTGGCCAGAAATCCGTTTTCGGCCAGGGTGGCACCGAGGCCTGCACCAAAGCCCAGCGCGGGCAGCACCGATACGGCCTCGACAACGCTGCGCATCTCGGAGGCCTTGTCCATGCGCATGCTGATCTGGCGCAGCGCGAAAAATACCGTCAGCGCCAGCACCGCCAGCAGGAACAGATCCGGCGTGTACAGCCAGAAGCTGCGGCTCAGCAGTACGACCATGGGTAGATATTGCAGTGCCAGGGCCATCCCGCCTTCGCGGGTTTGGGCGGAGATATCCTGTTGCGCGGTTAGCCTGCCGGAAATCAGCACGGTCAAGCCCAGCCCGATCACCAGGGCGCCGACCAGGTGCGGCTCACGCAGGGGGATCAACAGCGTGGCGTTACTGGCCAGGTACAGCACGGCGAGTTTGCGGGACATGCTGCGGGAGAGCGCCCGGAAACCGACCCGTACCACCGCCAGCAAGACCGGCAGGGCAGCGCCCGTGATCAGCAGCGCGCTGGCGAGGCTGTCCACCGACCAGCGGACATAATCGGGATAGTGCAGCGCCGCCGTCGCCGGGACCCGGGAGTAGATGAACGCGCCCAGGATGGCGAAGTTGGCCGGCACCGAGACGAGCGCCAGCGTCAGCAGGAGGCGCGCGCCCTTGCCCTCCCTGAGCCAGTGGCCGCTGGCCAGGCCGATGGCGGCCATGGCGCCGGTATGCCCCAGCATGAGCAGGTAGCGGAAAACATCGCTGCCGCTGTGCCAGCCCTTGACCAGGAAGCTGTACATGGCCACCAGCAGTGCCGTGGTGCCCAGGATGCGCAGCAGGCCCGGCAAGCGCTTCATCAGCGCCGATGCACTGGCATCGCCAGACGTGTCGCCGGTCGTGTTCCAGGTTGTGATATCCGTGTTCATGGGCTTACTCCTTCTCCATCAATGCGGCCAGTTCAGCGCGCAGCGCCTGTTCGTTTTCCGCGCTGGAGAATTCATGTTCCAGCGGGTCCGGTAGCGCGGCGCTGTCCGCCGCCATCTCATCCTGGAGGATCCTGACCTCCCAGCGATCGAAGCTGTCCTCCATCCGGTGCAGGGAATCGTCCCCCGCCTGGATGGACGCATTCAGGGCCTCCGCGGTCGACTGCCTGGCGCGCATCAGGGTGTGCCGCTGGCTCATCTCCTCGAGGCGCGCTTCACCTTCACGCACATTGCGCGCAAGCTTTTCGGCGGTCAGTTGATACTGCTGCCGGCCCTGCTCCAGCTGCTGTGCCTGCTGGCGCGACTGCTGACGACGGCGCACACATTCCAGCGCCCTGGCTTCATCGGTTTTGGCGGCCTCCAGCGCGCGCTCACCCCAGCGCTGTTCGTCTTCCTGGTATGCCTGTATCTGTTCCCTGAGCCTGGCCGCCTGGCGATGCACGCGCGTCAGGCGCATCTTCGCCGTCGCCACCTTCCGGCGCAGATCGGTGAGCGTGGCCTGGATGACCGCATCGTTGTTTTCGATTTCCCCGACGACCCGGTCGATGCTTGACGCAAGTGTCACGGAGAGACGTTTGAATAGAGACATATCGGCATTCCTCTCTGGTTTCGGTTAAGTGCAACCAGAGTCTCCATCGGAGGCGCGTAAAAATAAACTATTATCGTCAAAGGATTTTATAGTTAGACTATAAGTATTAATATACTGTACTAATGTGCCAATCGAGCGGAGGTTTCCCCCATGGCCCAGCTGCCCGCCGTCATCGCCACCCTGAAACAGGTCCTGAAGGCCGAACGCCTCACCTACGCCGACGTCGCCCGGGGGCTGGACATGAGCGAGGCCAACGTCAAGCGCATGTTCGCCTCTGAGCGCTTCAGCCTCGAGCGGCTGGAGGCGATATGCCGGCTGGTGCACATGGAGCTGACCGACCTGTTTCAGCTCGTCGACGCCTCCCGCAGGCGCATCACCCGGCTCACGGAGGAGCAGGAGCGCGAACTGGTCGCCGATACCAGGCTGTTGCTGGTGGCAGTATCCGTGCGCAACCGCCTGAGCTTTGAAGAGATCATCCACAATTACCTGATCTCGGAGACCGAGTGCATCCGTTACCTCGCCAAACTGGACCGGCTGCGCATCATCGACCTGCTGCCGCAGAACAGGATCAAGCTGCGCATCGATGAAAACTTCAGCTGGCGCACCGATGGCCCCATTGAACGCTTCTTTGAAAGAGAGGTTCAGAGCCAGTTTCTGAAATCGGGATTCAGGAGCGCCGGCAGCATGCGCCTCTTTCTGACGGGCCTGCTGAGCGAACGCTCATACGAGGCGCTTTCCGGAAAGCTGCGCGCACTGGGCAAGGAGTTTACCGAGCTGCACCGCCAGGACAGCGATCTCCCCCTGGGCAAGCGCCGCAACATCGGCCTGCTGCTTGCCTTGCGGGAATGGGAGGTCGCCGTGTTTAGGCCCTTCCTGCGTCGTTCGATATAGGCGGTCAGTCAACGCGTTGCTTTTTACCAGGGTATCGAGCACACCCATGAGCAGCCGCCTGGATGAATTGCCCCGAGTAATCCTTCACGCCCCACCATTAAATAAATTGCGATTTCATAACCGGTGAGGCCGGAATGCTATCAATGATTGCATTCCGGCCTCCCGACTGCTATCATTGCTATCACTTAATTACGGCAACAGATGAGGTGCTGTTATGGCAAATCTCGTGGTCAGAAATCTTGATCAACGTATTGTGGATGTACTCAAGCAACGTGCGGCACGGCACGGACGCAGTGCCGAGGCTGAACATCGCGCCTTGCTCGAGGAGTTACTGTTACGGCCAAAAGGGAAGAGCTTCGCGGAAGCACTCGCAGCTATGCCCAACGTGGGACAGGACGAGGATTTTGAGCGGGTGGAGGATAAGGCCGGAAACGATCATGTATTTGGTTGATACTAACGTCATAAGCGAGGTGCGCAAAAAGACAAAAGCAAATAGTGGTGTGCAGTCGTTCTTTATGCAGGTCATTGAGGACGAGACAAGGGTATTTATGTCGGTTGTCAGCGTTGGTGAGTTGCGACGCGGTGTTGAATCGATTCGTTATCGCGGTGATACGCGCCAGGCTAATCAATTGGAGAAGTGGCTGGCGAATTTACTGGTTGAATACCAGGACCATATTCTTGATATCACCCAGGATATTGCACAACTTTGGGGGCGGCTGCGGGTGCCACATCCTGAAAACGCACTGGACAAGCAAATTGCTGCAACAGCGCTGATTTATGAATTGACAGTTGTTACACGCAATCACAGGGACTTCGTTAAATCGGGCGTACGTGTGTTGAACCCGTTTACGTAGTTCTTGCTGCTGCAGCTTTGGGATGTAGGGGGGGTATCGAGGATTCTGTGGCGCACACGCTGCGCACTCGACTACACATAATGGCTAAAAATGGCAATAATCAGCAACAAATGGATTGATCTGTCTTGTTGTATTTATTGCGGTAGTTAGTTGCGGCTTGTTGTATGAGCGTGACTTTTAATCCGATGTCGAAGTTTCGACCCGAGACTGACGGAGTCGGTCGAGACAGCAGCGTCGCTTATGCGACGCTGACCCCGAAGGGGTGATGGCGCAACCCGAGTAATCCTTCACACCCCGCCGTTGAATATTTTTCAGGGACTGTCATTCAAGTACTAACGCCAGCCAACTTCCTGAATCCGTCCTCGCGAACTTCACAGAACGGTTCATCCGAAGCGAGAAATTCCGTCACAAGGCTGCCGAAGGCTTTCCTTCGCTGTTCATCCAGCATCCGGTAGAGAGTTTTTGTATAGCCCTCCCACTCAATGTGCATCAGCTTGATTTGCTTATCCAGGCACCATTGGCGTTTGTATTCGTCGCGCATTTTCACTTCCTCGAAGTTGCCATAGAGGTCCTGGTAGTGTGTCGGACCCTGTACCTCGATGGCGAACTTCAGGTCCGTGATCTGCAGATCCAGCTCCAGAAATGAGCCGTTAAGACTCCGGATGGGGCGGTGGCCATGGCGGACCTTGTTATCGGGAAACAGTTTGACCAGGTCCTGTCGGATGAAATACTCGGCCGAGGAACGGCTGGGAGACTTGTGCACGCCCGCAAGCACTTCCGGTGTCGCACGATCAATGTAACCGCTGAGTAATTCTACTGCCTTGTCCTGATCAATCTGTCGCAAGCCAAAGGTTGGCCAGTTATTCTGATACCACATGCCCAGTTCGGATACGTGTTCTTTCGTTACCGTAAAGTACCTGGCCAGGCGCATCTCGATATTGAGATTGCTGGGCACAATGGTGAAATTAACCAGCCAGACATCGGGCTCTTCCCGGAGCGCAACATACCAGCAGGTGTTCCTGACGCCCTGGCGCTTGTACTGGATGCGAGGGATGAAAACGGCTGGCAGCCGTTTCAGCAAAGCCTCTGCCTGGCGGGCATAGGTATCCAGCGCCGGATCATTGATGAAGGTGTGTAGGGGGCGGTCCGGGTATTCCCCCGGGTAAATGGCCTGTGCCATGATCTCAGTCCTCCTTGTCCGTGCTGTATCGGTCAGCAATGTCTTGACGCCATTTTCTGATATGGCGCTCCGTAGCCTGCATTGTGCGCAGTTTCTTTAGCAGGGGATGATGATGAATGAAACCCGCAGTTCGGCGCCATTCGGCCTTGAGCCGGGGTTCTTCCTGCTCTGATCCTGCCTGGAGTGCACGCATCAGCTGGCTGCCGAAGGTGTTGCCGCCAATGAGCCGGAAGGCGGCCAGTTCCTGCATCTTTTCTTCCGTGAGCAGACTGATTTCAGTGCCGTAATACTCATTGCACGAGATCAGTACCGGGACCAGACCGGTCGTTGTCGGGTTGGGATAGATGCAGAGCCAGAGACTGGCAATCTCGGTTTCCGGCAATTCTTCGCCCTCACCGACTGCCTCTTCCAGTGCGACTTCCACCACAACTTCCTGCTTGAATGCTCTCAGTTGTTGAGTGAACCTGTCTGCAGGTTCTCCGTTAAAGTACAGCGTGGTGCCATTCTCATCCCAGCTGGTATCCAGTCGGGTTACACCCTCCGTCATGTTGCCTAGCTTGTCACGGATATAAGTGCGCCATTTATGAATTTGGGGATATTCTTTCTCTTCTTCACTGTCGTGATCAGGAAGCGGTGCAAGAATGTGCGTATTTTCAATAAAGCGATCCAGATCTCCACGTGCTGACTCTGGTAGCAACCAGAAATCACAATCGAAATCAAAATTATCATCCAGTCCCAGATAGAAGTGGGGCAGGTAGCCGATGATGTGCGGCCAGTCAGGGCCCTCGATCTCCAGCACACTCCTGGTATGCCCGGCAACCGGCCAGAATGAATTGGGGTCTATCGTAAAAGCAGTGTGCTCAGAAGCAAGCGTGGCTGGATCGCAGGAAAAGGGCCAGAATGCAACCGGATCATTGACCTGCTGACTGGCCTTCATTCTTGCCATGTCCTTGAATGTGGCAATCAGGTTGAATTCCTCCTCGATCCCGTCGACGAGTTCATAAATTCGCTGCATCGTCCACTCGACATCCGAATTCGTCGGTCCGCTGGACGGGTGAATTGATGTGCCGTAGGTAATGATGCTGGCCAGTTCGAATTTATCGAGCTTCGCAAGCTTCGCAATGGCCTCGATCAGGCGGGCATATTTTCCGGCGCCGGCACGCAGGCGATTGTAGTTGGCTGCTTCGTCTTGCCCAAGCGTCAAGCGGTAGATCTCCTTGTTATCCAGTTTGACCTTGTTATCCAGTTTGACCTTGTCTGCCAGCGCAGGACGGTCAATATTATGGTTGCGCATGAACCGCCCCAGGTTCCGTGCGACCTTTTCGCGATCTTTGGGCCCCAGCTTGGCACCGCGCCCCCCCAATCGACGCAGGATCAGGGAGCCATCACTTCGCTGTTGTTCCAGTTTCTCGTCTATTCCCGGTTTCCGGAAACGGTCTTTAGCATCAATTATCGTGGTTTCATCACTCATCGCTTTAGCTCGCTGTCTGGGTTTCGTTATTCATGGTTCACGTCCAAGCTTTCAGGCGCGTTTTTCCATGAGCCGGCGCCTGGTCTCTTTCCTGGCGTGATAGACGGTGATCATGCTGCCTTCAATCTCGATCAGGGCGGTGCCGACCAGTCGTTCCAGGCTTTGACGGTTCTCCCCGGCATCAGCCTGCGCGAATTTGACGTCCTCTCGGGTCAGCACGTAGCCATCATTGACCGGGGTGCCAAATGACCGAACCAGGGCGATGTCCTGCCGGGTATAGCCACGCTGACGCATCCTGATGCCGGCATGTCGGGTAAACTTCGTGTTGGTTCCATAGTGAATATCCATAAAAATTTCCCCTGTGTGTCAAGTGACACCTGAGAATGTAGTTCAATTTAACTAGCTGATAGTTCACTATTAAATGGCATAATGGTGAATATAATAGGGAAATAGTGGTGAATTATAAGGGAAATTCCATGATCCATGGTTGAATAACCGACTGAATATAACATTCTGAAATTTAGATAATTATTGTGGTATACGAGGCAGAAAAATTGGTCATAGCCAAAGCATGGCGTGGTGTTTACTATGACCAGGCAAGAAAACTTGTTTATACGGGTTGGTCACCTGAGATAAGTATCCATCTACTTGTTATTTAAAGAAAAAAAATATAAAAGGATTGCGACATTGGGAGAGTCCCTAGAGCAAATCAAGCAGCGCCTGCGCGACTTTGCGGCCGTGCGCGACTGGGATCAGTTCCTTTCACCCAAAAATCTCGCCATGCCGCTCATCGTGGAAACCGCCGAACTGGTCGAGTATTTTCAGTGGCTAAAGGAAGATGAGAGCGCCGGGCTTCAACCAGATAAATTAGCGGAAGTGGAACTGGAACTGGCAGATATCCAGATTTATCTTATTCGCCTGGCTGACAAGCTGAGTATTGACCTGCTGTCTGCTGTGCACCACATGATGGCCAGAATGAGAATAAGTATCCAGCAGACAGGGTGCAGTGATAAGCCGACTCTAGTTCAAGTACACCCAAACTGACAATGAAACCAGTCGGAAAGGATGTGTGATAAATAAATAATGCATGTTAATCACAGTATGAAAATTGCATTAAAACAGGAGAATTATATGCCACCAGACATACCTAAGGACGTGGTAACGGAGTTATTAATAGAAGTACTTAAGATTCAAAAGCAGTATGCGCATGAGCAGACAGGTGCAAGAAATGACCGTCGCAATCAGCAAAAGAAAATAGTGAATAAAATTGTTGCTGAGAGGTTAGAAAATTATGAATCTTAAGAAAATACGACTAAATAATTTTAGGCAATTTTATGGCGACCAGGTAATAGAAGTGGCGCCGCCTGGTGAGCATAATGTGACATTAATTCACGCAGAAAATGGCGTTGGTAAAACAACGTTGTTAAATGCCGTTTTATGGACATTCTTTGGAAATACTACTAAGAAATTCGAACAAAAAGAAATGGTAGTAAATTTCGAAGCATGGAAAGAAGATAGAAAAACAGCTTCTGTGGAAATTACCTTTGAGCATGAAGATAATGAATATCTTGCAGTAAGAAAACACTCAGTTACTGAGGGTGGAAGAAATAGGATTAAGTTTCAGGTAATGCGTATTGAGAAAAATGGTGTGCTAAGTTCACCCCTCCCCAATCCAGAGGCGTTCATTAATACAGTTATACCAAACGCAATGGCACCATACTTCTTTTTTGATGGTGAGCAAGCTGAAACGTTTTCCTCTGAAACTAATTACAAAGCAATAGCAGCAGCGATTCGCGATATTCTTGGATCAACATTGATTGAGACAGCAATTGGAGATCTGAAATATATTGCACGTAAATTCAATGAGGAATTAGGAGATATTCCGGGTGAAGAAGAAATCACAATACTAGAATCACAGATAAGTAAATTAGAAAACGGTATAGATAGCAGAAATTCAGATATTAACGAATTAGATAAAAATATAAATGCATATCAGGTGCAGCTAAAAGAAATTGGTGATGTTCTTCGTGAGGCGCAAGCAGCTTCAGGATTTCAACGCCAAAGAGATGCGAAACAACAAGAACTTTTATCAGTTCAATCACGTCTACGAGATGCCGAAAGTGAAGTGCTGAGATGGGTGGGTACAAAAAGCTTATCAGTTATATCCAGTAAGCTAGCAAATGAATCTTTAGATTATATAGATGAAGAAAGCCTGCGAGGTCGTATTCCTAGTCCCTATAACGAAGAGTTTGTAAAAGGATTACTCTCAGCAGAAAAGTGTGTTTGTGAGCGCCCCTTATCCCCAGGTACAGACGAGTGGCGTGCTGTGCAGACCTTATTGAAAAGTGCCGCTAATGCAGAAGTTATGGCCAGAGTGGTACGCGCTCGTGCGAGGATCGGCGTGCTTAAAGAACAAAGAGAAGATGCACCAAGATTACTAGAAAACGCAGAAAAAACGATTGCGAGTATGCTTGAAAGACAGAATACCCTTGAGCGTGAGATAGAAGAAATTGGTAAAAAGCTGGAAAATTTACCAGTTGCAGATATTCAACAACGAGAGCGTGCAAGAAAAGAGCTGGAAAAGAAGCTCGATTCAGCTAAGGCAGAAAAAATTCGTAAGCAGCGTGACAATGAGCATGATGAAGATAAAATCTCGCGATTGAATAAGGAAGTAGCAGAACTTGCATCACAAAATCAGGCAGCACAACGATTAGTATTACGTAGAGATATTGCGGTAAGAGGGGGAGAAATCTTAAAGAAGATACTGGAGATAAATGAGACTACAGCTCGTGAGGAAATACAAGAGAAAGTTAATTCAATACTAGATCAGACGGCAAGGAGACACTATCAATTTGAATTGGATGATAATTTCGAAGTTAGATTATTATTACCAGATGGCCGAATAGCACCAAAAAGTAGTGGCGAAAATCAGCTGATGAGTCTAGCTTTCATTGCTGCGCTGGTGCAATTTGCAGAGAAACGCAGTGAAGAAGAAAAGACTGGAGGGCTGTTTATTCCAGCCACGGTAGCCCCACTTATTCTAGATTCGCCATTTGGTCAGTTAGATGAATCATATCGAAGTGATACTGCTTCATTTGTGCCAGAAATGGCACCACAAGTAATTTTGCTAGTCTCGAGCTCACAAGGTAAGGATGAGGTGATGAAAGCACTTGAAGGTAATCTTGGAGCTGAATATGTGCTCATTGCACACAACCGAGAAGCACAAGGAGAAAAGAAAGAAGATAATCTTGAGATTGGAGGTCAGATAATTACGACTACGCTGTTTAATCAAGAGAGAGGTATGACTGAGATTCGAAAGGTAGAAATGCGATGAGAAATGTAAGACGCCCAGAAAAGTACGAACAAATATTCAAGAGATTCACAGAGCAGGCGCATTCTCGTACAGGAAAACCTATATTCTCAACACTGAGAGAATTTCTATGTTTTTTGGCCGTGTTGGGTTATCACGGATCTGAACGAATCCCATTAGAGGGGAAGACTATAGAACTCGATGGGCGTGTTTTTGATAATTCCGAACAATCACGTGACTTGATATATCTACTGGCATTAGCTTCGGAGAAAGATGCAAATATACTTCAGCCTGATAGAGAAGACGAGATGGTTACTATTTTTGAAGAATATGCAGCTTCGGGGTTTAAAGTGCTTGAGCAATGGATGAAAGAATGCCCGGATGATATTTATGGAGATCAAGCAATTTTAACAGCTATAAGGAACCATGGTTTTCTTAAAAAGCACGATACTAGTATTGAAGAAGTAATAGATTCAGTTGAATTTTAGTTATGCTAAGAGACCACCAGTGGAAGGGTGTCTATAGATCTGAAAATGATAACCTCCTAGAAGACTTTTACTTGCCTGCACTCTATGAGTCTACTGCATATGATCGAGCTGTAGGATATTTCTCAGCTGCAATGCTTTCCTACGCAGCGCAAGGCATAACTGCATTGCTAGAAAATGATGGTCAAATGCGTTTGATATTTGGCGGTGAGCTTGAAGAGCGTGATGCAGCCGCAATCAATGAAGGGTATGATGTGAGGGAATATGCGGATAAGTTAGGGTATAAAATAATTGGCCAGATCGATAATATCGCAGAGGTACTTGCTAACCAGAGACTCACGGCACTTTCATGGCTTATCGCAAATGGAAGACTTGATATTAAAATAGCCCTTAAACGTCGAGGGATGTATCATGAAAAAATAGGTATATTTAAAGATTCGACTGGCGATAAGATTGTGTTTCAAGGTTCAGCTAACGAGACTGTACATGCATTATTGCCCGACTTTAATTTTGAATCAGTGAATGTGTTCCCAAGTTGGCGCAGTGAATTAGCTGATCATTACATACCATATGTCGATGGATTTGAGCGCCTATGGAATAACAAAACAAATAATACTGTCGTTATTGATTTTCCTGTGGCAGCGAAAGATCGTTTGATTAAAATCGCAAAACGATCAAAGCAGCCCACAGTAATAATTGAACTAGATACCTGGAATCGACTTAAATCGAAGAAAGATGAAGATTTAGAAACATATACTGCAGAAAACCCAGAGATCCCAGTAACAATTAATGGTCAGGCATTTGAGATTCGTGACCATCAGCGTGACGCATTGAATGCTTGGAGAGCTAGAGAATTCCAAGGAATTCTTGCCATGGCTACTGGATCTGGGAAAACACTTACTGCAATTTATGGGGCTGTAAGATTATTTGAAAAATATAAGCGGCTGTTTCTTGTTATTGCCGTTCCGTATCAATCACTAGGGGATCAATGGGTTAACGAATTAGCGTTATTTAATATCGGAGCAATTCCATGTTACGAAAGTACAGAACGGTGGGGCGAAAAATTATCTAGAACTATTACAATATTTCAGTCTGGTGCATTGAAGTTTGCAGCATGCGTCGTTGTGAATAGAACATTACAGTCAACACAGTTCCAGGGCAGATTAACAAGAATCCCAGGCGATAGACTTATGTTTGTGGGTGATGAGTGCCATAATCATGCGTCAGAGGCGCTTAGTAAGTCGCTACCAAAACAAGCGAGGCTCAGGTTAGGGTTATCAGCCACACCTAAGCATTATTTTGATCATCAACGTACACAACGATTAATCACCTATTATGGTGATGTAGCCTATGAGTATAGTTTGGAGGATGCGCTAACTGATGGTGTTTTAACACCTTATCGATATTATATACATTTAGTCGAAATGACTGATGATGAAGCAGATGAGTATATCGATCTGAGTCATAAAATAAACCGTATTGCTGCAGGACAGTCAGCTGTAGACGTAGAAGACAGTAGCGATGACCAACTAAAACTACTGCTTTTTAAACGATCTAGGTTACTTGGTAATGCTAAAAACAAATTAGATAAATTTAGAAAGTTACTAGTTGGTAAGGAACCATCACCATTTCATTTGTTTTATTGTGGCGATGGTAAAGTGGAAGATGCAAAAGATGATTCTGTCAGAAGGCAAGTAGATCAAGTCTCTTCAATACTCTATGAAAACGGTTGGAAAGTATCACATTTCACAGCTCGAGAAACACGGAAAGATCGACTAGAAATATTGGACAATTTTCGTATCGGAACTATCGAAGGATTAGTAGCAATACGGTGTCTCGATGAAGGTATTGATATACCAGACTGCCGTTGTGCTTATATACTGGCCAGTTCAAGAAATCCAAAGCAATTTATACAACGCAGAGGACGAATTCTGCGAAGAAGTCCAGGGAAAGAATATGCAGAAATAAATGATTTCTTAATTATGCTACCAAGTGGGTGTGCCGATTCAAAGCTTGAGAGAGATATATTTCGAAACGAGCTCTCTCGTATAGCAGAATTCGCGAACTTATGTACAAATTACAGTGACGTATTCAACAAAATATCATCACTATTACGAGAGTACGACCTTACGCATTATTTGGCATGACCTTTATGATGTATCGTATTTATTATTCAAATATCATGTGATTTCAATTGAGGAAATATGAAATGAAAGTCTATGAAGCAGCTATTCAAGTACTTTCAGAAGAAAGCAGACCGTTATCTCCAAAAGAGGTATATGACGGCATAATGTCACGCAATTTATTTGAGTTTACAGCAAAAGACCCAGTAGCTGTTGTATCTAAAGCCTTAAGGAGCAGAGCACTATCAAATACAAAGAATGCTAGTAACAGCTTATTTGGTAAAACAGATAATGGTCTTTACATTTTAATCAGACAGGAAATCCCCCGGCTTAGCCGGGAGACTCCTAAGGGTTAGATGCCGCAAGGGTGTAGTCACCGGACGCTTACTTTCCAGTAAGAAATTCCGCGATGCAAATGCAGCCTAAAATAAAGCAGGCTCAACTCGGCGTACGGATTTAGTAGACCACTATAAGATACGTTTTGTGTAGCTGAGATGTATGGCTCATATCTTCGAGTACAAAGTGCTTATAGATGTCAAATTGCGGTTGTTTGTTAGATATGAAATACCGCGGTGTAGATGGAGGCGAAAGTAAGCAAGCTCGTCCTTGGCGCTTAGCTTTAGGTTGTCGTTAATGGAACGTTGTCGAAGGAGTGCAAGGTAAATATCGCCATATTGGCCAGAAAATACCTTCCAGCTCATTTCGACGGAGCTGTCCGAGGGAATGTCTTCTTCTGGTGGTATTGACTCTTCCGCCAATGAGGTGCAAAACGCCCATCTACACAAAACGTTCCAATGCTGAATCCCAGTTTTCCTTTTCAGGGTAAGCAGTTGGGATTTAGCTTTTTCAGATAAATGAATAGTCTCTATTGCCATATCAGGGTCCTACCAAAAATAACCAGGATTAATGCGAGACGATGAAACGCTTTCATCGTACTTAATAAGATACTCCAGTCCTACGGAGCCTTTTAAAGCTTTGTAATACTTGTCATCGATTTCTTCATCTGTCGATAGCAATAGAACCTGATGACTCGCATAAGGGAAATAGTTATTTACGAGATGACTGCGGTGCGTCCCATCAAGGCGGCCAAGAGGTGTATCTATAACCGAAGGGAGAGGTCGTCCAGATGCTTTTGCGAGTCCCCACAGAATAGAGACGGCTAAAAGTTGGCGCTCACCGGCTGATAATCGTTCTGGCGGTAGACGTTCGCCGGTCTTATTGTGAAGTACCATTTCATAAGTCTCTGGCGTTATTGATACGCGACTTACCAGGTCGGCTTTTCGGATGAGCTGTTGGAAGCTTTCGAGTATCAACGTTTCCAGTTGAGCAATATGCTTTTCAGCGATGCGCTGTCTAAATGTGACGAATGTGTCACGCAGTTGCGCTGAGTGATGAAGGATCCGTTTGGTGGTTTCATCAGCAAATTGCTGGTCTGTAGTGCGCTCCAAATGGCGCAGATATTCGTCTTCGCGGGCCTCAATTTGTCTGTCGATTTGAGCGCATTCCCGTTCAAAAACCTCAATCTTTAGGCGTATATGATGGAGTTCAGCTGTTTCATTTTGAATTATCTCGTTAATACCGGCCAGCGCTTCCGGATCCGGTATGGCAGCCAGTTTGCGATCGATATCAGCGAGGTGCTCTGCAATATGGTTGGTTAGATCCACCTGTTTAGCGATGGTGGCGCGGACATCATTCAGGATGTTATCGCTGACGCTGGAGAATGCGTCAGGTTCGATATCGAGATACATGTCTATAGCTGTATCCTGATCCCGCTTTTGGAGATCGTTCTTTAAGTGCGCACCTAAGACGCTTAGAAATTCAGAACTAACTTTCTGACGTTTTAAAAACTGTAAAACGTCCGAATCACGTTTGGCCAGCATCGATCGTAGCTGGCTATGGGATTTGGCCTGGTCTTCAAGGCTAGACTGTTTCTGCGCATCTTTTAGCAGGCCTTGTACGAGCAGTAACGGCGCGTTACCAGCAGCCAAGTCGCGTAGCTTGTCGTCGGCATCCCTAAGTCGTTGGAGAGTGGCCTTTCTCTCTGCGTCGATGACATCCCGTTGCTCGAGGAGTTCGCCTCCATCCCGACGGAATTGGGCGCGCAAACGGGAGATGCGGTTGTTAACGTTGTCCAGTTCTGATCGCTTCTGAGCAGTATTTTGGCTCAGTTCTTTCCGGCGGTCTTTCAGGGCTTCAATGTGGGCTTGTAGGTCCGCAAGCATAGCTTGCTCATTCGTTGGCTTGAGTTCAGCTTTACGCTTATTTTCAACGGCAATCAGGTCCTTTGATAAACGGTCGACGAGGTCGAGCCCGAGAAGGGCATGCAGACCGGTGCGAATAAGTTCCGAAGACCTATCAGGTGTCGCGAGGGTTTCAATTTTCTCGCCGTCAAAGAAAAAGAGACTCGAAATCTGTGCGGGAATAAACTCTTCAACAAACTCATACCATCGGTCAGTAATGACGGGGTCAAATTGACCATTACGGAGGACTTCGACTACTTCCTTGACGCCTTTGCCTGTGGAACGCCATACGCGTTTAACGCGAATGGTGTCTTCAAGACCTTCATGCCGGTGCCTGAATTGGAGCTCAATGCAGGCGCCTTCGCTAGGATTGGCATGGTGATTGATCGTCGCCTTAAGATAATCCGGGTAGCTCAAGTTGCCTCGATTAGAGCAGTTCGCAAACTTGCCATAGAGAGCAAGCTGAAGAGCATCGAGAAAAGTAGTCTTTCCACCACCATTTAATGCACCGAAGAGTATGACGGGTTTGTTGGCAGTCTTGGGGGCGAGGTTTATACTGTGGCGCCCCTTGTAGATGCCAAAATTGTGTAGTACCAGTTCTTCAAACAGCATCAGTGGTCTGCCTCTTGAATAAAATTGAGGGGTACGGTAATAGCCTCGGTGATATCTTTATCCCGAACGGATTTGAGCGCCTTGTCTCTCTTGACCGCAAATTCCTCCGCCTCGGTAGAGTTCTCAAAAGCGCCACGTTCCAGAGCATTATCGATCGTGTCATACAAGCCCGATCGGCGGGCCATGGTACGGTGTTGCTGTTCGAGGTGGAGCAACTCGCGCGCAAGTTGGTAATGAATACCTTCTTCATCTCCCATGTTGAGGCAGATTTCTTTTAGGAGCGCCATATCATCGGGTTTAAAGATTTGGTTTTCGTCGAGATTCTTAACTGGGTACGGTTCACCCAAAGCTTCTTCATATAGCCTGGGTAAGGTGTCTTCGATTTCATGTTTTTCCATTACCCAAATACGGCGAATGGCTTCTAGGTCTTCGATGGTTAGGAGTTCAAGGTTGCGGACTTCTGGGGGACCGAGTTCTCGGACCTTACTCTGCGCCTTTAAGATCGCCTTTAAGAGGGTCTCGCGAAACTCTTGCTTGTAGGGTCCATGTACGAGTCGCTCTTTATACACTGTCAATGTGCCATTCATGCGACGGAAATCCCGGTCAGAGCGATCATTGGTATTTAAATGAATGTTACGAAGATCGAGCAACGGCTTCATCCATTGTTTTTCATCGTCATTTTGAATCATGGCTGCCATTGATTTATCTTGCTCGACCATGGTGCATACGTAACATCCGAAACGACTGTCACCGCAGCTGGGTGTCGATGAATCTACCACGAGCGGGCACTCGTTATCTTGGGTCGCACCGCGATACATCCCGAGGAGATTACTATTGTCATATCCCCAGGGATTCGGATAGGTAACCAGGTATTCCCACACGTCGTCGTTTGTCCAGTTGTCGATGGGGGTATACACCCACGTGCGGTCTAGCGATGGATCAGCGTTTTTACTTAAGTGTTCACGGGTGCTGTGTTCATGTTTGTTCATATTGGCTTTGCGCACGCTGCTCTCAGCTTTTCGCGTACCTAATACGAGAATCGCTTCGCCATTTTTCTGGACGATATCTGTGATAAAGCGATTGGAAGGGCTAATTTTTAAGCGACTGGTGCACCAGCGGAATTTTGGCCGTGGCGTGGGATAGCCACGACCGACCAGATTCACCCAGAAACGATCTTCCACAGAGGGGGTTAGCCGATGCGGCTTGATCGGGAGTTGTTGCTCATCGATGCTGTTTTGCATAGCCTGTAGCGATTTCTCCACCCACAACGCTACAATGGGGTTTTCGACTAGGGTATCCGTGCTGATGATGTGTACCGGCTTATGACGCTTTTTAGGCGGTAGCTTATAGAGCGCTGTCCATATCAGCTGCGCCGTCGCCGTTGAGTCTTTTCCGCCGCTATAGCCCACAACCCAGGGGATGTCATCATCCAAGTAAAGCGATTGTGTGCGGTCGACCAGGGTGTCAATTTCTGCTTCGATGCCATTGGTGGTGAAAGCGGATTTATGGTTAGTCCGAATCGGCGATTTAGCCATGGTCACCTCGTAAGAATGCATCTTCCACCCGTTGCTCCTCGGGAGTGAGTGGCAGATTCAGCTGTTGTTTGATGAGATTGGTAGTGAGAGTGACGTTGTTGGTCGCTTTTGAAACACGACCACCAATTAAAGCACGTCCTTCCCAAGTTTTTGTGTCGGAACGAGACCAATTGATAGTCTTGAGTTTCTTGAGATTGCGTTTCCAGGTGGTCGTTTTGTCTTTCACGAGACCACGTCCCACATGTCCGAGAGCCTGGAGAATAATAGCGTGCGAGTGGATGAAGTCTCGTCGCACATCGCCGGCGGTCATCTTTGACTCGCGAACGAAGCGCCACTCTGGCAGATGTTTGTCGACCTCGTCCCAGAAAGTGGCACACAGGCTAGCAGCATCTTCGACGGTATCGAGTTCCTGTCCGTCCAGCAGCGCCGAGTTACCAGAGTAGATGGCGCTCAAGGTAAATAACTTACGAGAGCGTGCGGAAAGCGTCGATTTTTCCATTTCCACAAGGTCTTTAAATGCTTGGGACTTCAATACCACCAGTTTGGCAAGCTGGGCGCGATCATCGCGGTGATCATAGAGCAGACCCAGTGACCGGCTGGGACGAATCGCGTAGCGATTGAGGTCTGCGAACATCTGTTGACAACGTTGCAGACCACGGTCTAGGAAAAATACGACGGCAATGGTTTCGTCACCCAAGCGGGGTTCCGCTTTTAGGGCCATTTCGATGGCGGCACGGCGATGCTGACCGTCATTAATGATGAATTGAGACTGCATATCGACGTGCAGCGCGCCGACACGGCTGGCTTCCCCATCTTGGCCCAAGGCCTTGAACTGGACTTCCCCGTTGATCGAGGCTGTGATGGCCGAAAAGACATAGGCATCTTTGTGGTCAACGATGTAGTTCGCGATTTCGGGGAGCCGGGACTTATTGAGCGTCCGTTGGGCCCGCAATTCGGGTACCAGCTCTTCTTCGTCAAAGATGAAGATTTTGGAGATTAAGCGGAGGGGGCACATGGAGACGTAGTATTCACGTCCCGCTTGAATTCCTCTAATCGCGGGGAAGATATACTCGAAATTTGCGTCCATCGCAGGGCTTTATCGTACCGCAGTATGTGTTTATGAAGTCGATGTATGTGAAAATAATGACAAACATTATCGATTCAGCTTTGGCGAAATGCAAGGCTTTTTTTTGATGAAAAATCTGACATGGTCTATATCATAAAAACAACAAGTTATGACTTTCTGGAGTGGACAACAGAACATGCCCTATCAAATAACCCAGGACTTGCCCGGGAGCATCCAGCACACCTTCCTTATAAATGCACAAAGGATCTATTTGGATGCGTTTGACCTGAATTGGCATCAATTCCAGTCCCAATCTCAACGCGTAAGCCATGCACACCGATCGCCTGCTGTGCCGTAAAAAAGCGGTATAAGAAACAGGATGGGTGGTGGATTGTGCGCTAGTGCTAGTGAATAGGCGATATGTTCAATTGCTCAGTCGTTTCGGCGTAGAGCTCGCCTAACGGGACATCATATGAGTTCGGACAGAGAGCAGCCCGTGGATAGACCGCGTGGTAAACAGGTCGGGGGTCGCCTCTACCTTCATGTCGCCTGCTTGCCGGATCTAGATGTGGCACTGCTGCGCGAGATCGAACTGGCCGAGTCGATGACTGCAAAAAGGCGCGAGGAAGATTATAACGTCGTCAAATATGACGCTGAACAAAAGCGGGTGTCATTGTTGCACTATGAATGCTTTGATGAAGATCCTTTTCCTGTCTTGGCGCAGTCGTGGGGTGTTGATCTCGAAACGGGACGTTGTTGGAGCCGCTCCTATGTAGCGATTGCCAATCCCCCCATTCTGCACCGTAAAGAACTCTTACTCCCGAATGACTATCCACGATATGAGGAGTATGTCCAGTTAACGAAGGCGCTGGACGCGCATCGGTTGCTAAAGGCGAAAGGGATTGGTACGAAAGAGCACTGGAATCGCCACCTCCGGCAGGCTGACTTTACGATCAATGGCCATTCTTTAGTTCGAGTCAAACAGCCAGCAACTGCAATACCCTTTAGATCAACGGACGTCGCACGGCACCGAACCGCACTGACGCGCTATGAGCTTTCAGCGCCCATCCAATCCCTTATCCGCTCAGGCTATTTGGACGGTGGCTACCGTCTGTTCGATTACGGTTGTGGAAAGGGCGACGACATCCGGATATTGACGGAAAATGGGCTCTCTGCGCAGGGCTGGGATCCGCATTTTTGCCCACAAGCCCCCCGGGTCTCCGCCGATCTCGTGAATTTGGGTTTTGTAATTAACGTTATTGAAGATCCTGCAGAACGCGCTGAGACCCTCGCGTCCGCATACGAGCTCGCTGAGCGCATCTTAGTGGTCTCGGCAATGCTCGCAGACCGACGGGCGGAAGTGGGACCGCGCCACGAAGACGGTGTTTTAACTAGCCGAAATACCTTTCAAAAATACTTTACTCAAGCCGAACTGGCAGGCTTTATCGAAGCAGTGCTCGATGAAGAACCCATCGCTATCGGTCCAGGCATCTTTTATGTCTTTAGGGATAAGCTTGACGAACAACGCTTCTTAACCCGGCGCTATCAGAACCGCTCGGGTGTTCGAAAACTACAGAGAAAACGACGCGCCCTATCTAGGGTGGAGTGCGATCAGCGGACCTATGAAGAACACCAGGAACTATTAAATGCACTTTGGGACAAATGGCTTGCCCTGGGGCGTCCGCCCGATCTGCTAGAGGTAGAAGGACTCGCTGAGTTAGAGGACACGTTTGGGTCGCTGCGCCGTGCGCTACGCTTCTTGGAGCGCTATTTTGGCGTGGAACAGATCAAGGAGGCAGCAAAGGCGCGACAAGAGGACTTGCTTGTCTATTTTGCACTGCAGCAGTTTGAACATCGCCGCCCCTATAAAGGAATGCCGACGGAGTTACGCCGGGATGTGAAGTCCTTTTTTGGTAGTTATAAAGAAGCTCAGAGGGCCGGACGGGAAGCCTTATTTTTAACCGGGACGACTGAGATTATCGAACAAGCCTGTCGACAAGCTTCCGAGCGAGGAGGGGGGTGGTTGTATGAGAACACGGCCTTCTACGTCACCGCCCAGCGCGTGTCGGACTTACCCTCAATTCTGCGCATTTACATAGGCTGTGGGTTACAGTTGTATGGTGACGTTGAGGCTGTGGATCTGATCAAGATACATATTCAGACGCGTAAACTGACCTTGATGCGCTTTGATGACTTTGAGGAATTGGCACTTCCGCAGATGTTGGAACGCATCAAAATCCGCCTTGTTAATCAGTCGATTCAGTTTTTTGATTACGTCGGTGAATATGAACCACCGTATCTATATATGAAGAGCCGGTTTCTTGGAGAAGAATCGCCAAACTATGAAGAGCAGATGCGTTTCGATGAACAGCTGCAAGCACTGGGTCTATTTGTCTTCGGGGAGTATGGACCCCAAAAGGCGGAATTTGATGCCACATTAGAAAAACAGGGATTTGAGATAAAAGAATTTGCGATTTGTCGTAAAGGAATACCTAAGCTTGATGACCCTTGTGGAAAATATTTGACCTTCCGTGACTTAATTGAATGCGGCGAGACACAGGAACGTACTAGAATTCCGAATCTGCCTAAGGCGCCAGAGAGTTATGAAGCGCTCTGGCAGCTGGCAACAAAAGTAGTAGACCCAGTTATGGATTACTACGGTGGTATTGTGCTCACTTATGGGTTTTGCTCGACTGAGCTTAGTCGTGTAATAAAGAAGAATATCGCGCCCAAGTTAGATCAGCATTCGGCGCATGAAAAAAACCGTCTAGGAAAGCCTGTCTGTGAACGTCTAGGGGCTGCCGTAGATTTCCTTGTGCCCAACGAAAGTATGTCGGAAGTCGCGATTTGGATAGCCGAAAATACGCCATTTGATCGTTTGTACTACTATGGCGACAAACACCCTATCCATGTTAGTTACGGTCCAGAATGCAAGAGTGAAATTGTGGTGATGAGAGAACAAACCCTGGCTAATGGGAAGATGCGACCTATGCCAAAAATAATGTCATTAGGTGCATTTAAGAGCATTGCTCAAGAAGATTGAATAAAGATAGCTTGAACCTCCCCGGGTTTACCGGAGACTGTTCAGTGGAGGAAGTAAAAATGGGAGTGATGGAAAAATACCGGGAATGGTCCTACAGGGAGCTTGAGACAGAAGGATTGCCGAGGCCGGAATTTGTACCGCATCAGCACCAGAAGGAGGCATGGCGAAAACTCGACAGATCATCATTTCCCCGCCGCGGGCTGCTCGTGTTCCCGACCGGTGGGGGAAAAACAAAGGCGATCGTCCACTGGCTGTTGAGGAATGTGTTGTCAGAACCTGAGCCGCGTCGGGTCTTGTGGATAGCTCACAGGGCGGAGCTGATCCAGCAGGCCACCCAGTCCTTTTGGCAGCTTCTCGGCATTTCGAACAGATCTAAACCGCTTGTCATCAGGTGCATTTCTGGCTCTCATGGCAAACCGATTACCGCTTTGCTGGGCAAGACGCCTGCCGATGTCTCGCTGTGCACAATCCAGTCGATGTCCAGACGTCCCGAGATTGTTCAGGAATATTTCAATCAGAACCGGAATTGCGTGATCGTTGTGGATGAAGCACATCATGCTGCTGCAAAAACCTACAGGGATGTTCTCTCAGCGGCCTCACGATACAGGAAGATCGAAATACTGGGGCTTACCGCCACCCCTACAAGGACTGTAGAGGCGGAGATCAGATATCTCACGAAACTGTTTCCCGACGGGATTCTCTATCAGACCGATCAGGTCTCACTGATACAGAAAGGCATCCTGTCGAATCCCATACCTGAAACCGTCAAGACCCACTACAATTTCGATCGTGACCTGACACGCAAGGAGCTTGCATACCTGAGGCAATTCGGCGATCTGCCAGCAAGCGTGCTCAACAGAATCGGCAGGCACACATCGCGCAATAAGCTTATCGTAAATCATTACTTGGACTGGCAGTCTGAATATGGTCAAACGCTTGTATTCGCAACTAACATTATTCATTGCTATGCCCTGGCTGACGCATTCCGGGAAGAGGGCATCCGTGCGGACTACGTGGCATCAAAGCGTCACGACAGAAAAACCAACGAGTCAGTCGTGCGGAGTTTCAGGAAGGGTGAAATAGATGTCCTGATCAGCGTGGCGATTCTCACGGAAGGGGTGGACCTGCCGAATGTCAAAAGCGTATTCCTGGCACGACCCACCGGCTCGGAGATTCTGATGAAACAGATGGTCGGACGTGGAATGCGCGGGCCGCGTGCCGGCGGCCATTCTGATGTGTACATCGTTTCATTCGCGGACCACTGGGAACGATTCCCGGACTGGCTCGACCCGGTTTCAATGCTCGATGTCGGGAGCGGAATACCGGAAACCCGAGTGAAGCGTGGCGTGAAGGCTCCGACTGTTGTCATTCCATGGGAGCTGATCAGCGCCGCTTCCTCCATTGCGCCGGACATTCAGCCGGCTGAGGTCTATTCAAGTCTTCCGCTGGGCTGGTACCAGTTGAGATACGGTGATCCTGATCTTGGCCGTGCTACCGCCATACTGGTCTACGACCAGCAGCAGGCGGCATTTGAAAAGTTCGTGAAGGAGGCAATATACGGATTCCATGTCATGGGTGGGCCGGGTGGACCTCTGGCGAGCTATTTCGCTGACGTGCCGGATCCGCGTCCTTCTCACCAGAGTCTCGAAACCCTTGTTAGGTACATCAGGGAGTTCGGTAGGCCGACATTTATTTCATTCGAGGACAGGAAGGCGTTTGATCCCGATGAGGTTGCCAGAAAGCTGAAAAGGTTGCCCGTTGAGAAACTCGCCGCCGGGGCGGAGGAAATATTTCATAACACACTCGCGAGGGAATGCTACCGGACCGAGGAGCGCTACACTCGCGCTGTGGTCGACGCGGTTGTAAATCTGGAATACGGCAAGGAGAGGGTGGTGGATGCTCCGCTGGTTCAGACCAAGCGGGTGCGGCGGACCCTGCCTTATGGCACGTTTCCACTCAGGCGGATTCTTGAGGAAGTGCGAAAGCGTATGAAGCTGCGCAAGCGGTCTCCGGATATCCGCTGGAGCAGAAAGCCGCTGAAGTCCAGCTGGGGGTTCTACCGGGAGAGCGACCAGATCATTGTCATTAATCAGGTCTTGAAGACCACCGCTATCAGCAGTCGGACAATGGAGTTTCTTGTCTATCACGAGCTGCTGCATCATGAGCTCGGTGTCGATCTGGGACACAACAGCCTGTTCCGGGCGAGGGAACGCGAATTTCCGGGGTGTGTGGGGGCGGAAGCGGAGCTCGATACCCTGATAGAGCAGTATCGTATAGAAGGCATGGACAGGAGGGTTCAGTAAGCTTCAAAAGCCTGACAGGGAGAATATCCGCGTGTTCATCTTGCGGGCTCACCTGGCGAGCCACCGCCACCATTAAACTGCACGGGTGATGACTTAACCAGTCACCCGTTCAGGTTCCATAACAATCTGATCTATAAAAATTGGGTCTACGCGGAAGCGTGTGGGTAAATTCTGGCGAAGAAGCAGTATAACTCATAGAAACGCAACGGCTTTACCGGGGACGCCATTTCTTGAGGGGATGGAGCAGGATGGTGGCTTGTTGCGGTGTTTGCTGGTTGTTTACCACCATGTGTTTTGTCAGCCACGGCAGTATGATCTGCTTGAATTCCGGTTGAAACATGTACCGCAATAAATGATTGTAAGCTGGTTACGGGGCTGGGGATTAATCTCAGTCACTGATTGTTCGCCGTTATACAACGGGCATGAGTGGAATTACTATCGGCTGGTGTTTTTCGTAGTAGCTCATCTGATGTGCTATCTGTTGAATATAATTACCCGCGAGTAGCTATCAGGTGAGTTTGTTGCAACATGTTTTGATAATCCATAGGGTAATGCATAAATTATGCGATGAAATCAATAATCAACAGTACACTTTACGTGTTGCTTATATCACGCCTCCAGTTTCAATAGTGCGAAATTATTAAAGGACGATTTGTTGAAATTCCTACACGCCGCCGATGTCCACCTCGACAGCCCGCTGCGCGGGCTCGAGCGCTACGAGGGTGCGCCGGTCGAGGAAATCCGCAGCGCGACCCGCCGCGCCTTCGACAACCTGGTCGACCTGGCGATTGAGGAGGAAGTCGGCTGCGTCCTGCTGGCCGGTGACCTCTATGACGGTGACTGGAAGGACTACAACACCGGCCTGTATTTCGTCGACCGGATGCGGCAGCTGGCATCCGCCGGCATCCCGGTGTGCATCGTGGCGGGCAACCACGACGCGGCCAGCCAGATCACGAAGCAGCTGCGCCTGCCGGAGAACGTCACGCTGTTTTCCACCAGCAGGCCGGAAACAGTCGTCTTCGAGGAGCCGGGGCTGGCAGTCCACGGGCAGGGCTTCGCCAGGCGCGAGGTGACGGAGGATCTCTCCAGCGCCTACCCGCAGGCAGACCCGCACCACTTCAATATCGGTCTCCTGCATACCTGCCTGGACGGCAAGCCGGGCCATGAACCCTATGCGCCCTGCACGGTGGACGGGCTGCGCTCCAAGGGCTACCAGTACTGGGCGCTGGGCCATGTCCACAACCGCGAGGTGGTGAGCCAGGATCCCTGGATCGTCTTCCCGGGCAATATCCAGGGGCGCCACGCCCGCGAGACCGGTCCCAAGGGCTGTACCCTGGTCACCGTCGACAACGGGGAGGTCGCGGCGGTCGAGCACCGCGATCTCGATGTCTTGCGTTGGGTCCGGTGTGTGGTGGATGTAACGAGCAGTGCCACACTTGATGATATCTATGACCAGGTAAGGGAGGAGCTGCAGCAGGAGATCGATGAAGCGGATGGCCGCCCGGTCGCCGCCCGCCTGGTCCTGCAGGGCGTGAGCCCCGTGCATTCCACTTTGCATGCGGACAGCGTCCACTGGATCCAGGAATACCGTGCGCTTGCCTCCGGTCTCGGGGGGGCGGGGCTGTGGCTGGAAAAGGTTGTGCTGGAGACGCGCCAGGCGGTGGCGCTGGACGAGTTGCTGGAACGGGACGACGCCCTGGGCGGGCTGCTGCGCGCCATCCATGCACTGGAAATTGATACCGCCGGTCTCGAGGCGTTGAGCGCGGAGATCGCTGAACTACGCCAGAAGCTCCCCCCGGAACTGCTGGGCGGGGAGGACCGCTACGACCCGTCCGATCCGCGCTACCTGGCCGGCCTCATGGCGGATATCAAGGAACTCCTGCTGCACCGCCTGCTCACCACGGGGGGCGCGTAGTGGAGATCCGGGAACTCAATCTGCTCGCCTTCGGTCCCTTCAGCGAGCGGCTGCTGGACTTTTCCCCGTCCGGCGGCGGGCTGCATATCGTCTACGGGCCCAACGAGGCGGGCAAGAGTTCCTCGCTGCGCGGCCTCAAGGCGCTGCTGTTCGGTATACCCGCGCGCACGACGGATAATTTCCTGCATGAGAACCGGGATCTGCGCATCGCCGGGCGGTTGCGCAGCCACACCGGGCAGGAACTGGCGGTGGTGCGCCGCAAGGGCAACAAGAACACCCTGTTGTCGCCGGATGGCGGGCAGGTCGATGACGCCGCCCTGGCCCCGTTTCTGCATGGCGTGAGCGGCGAGGTCTTCGAGATGCTCTTCGGTATCGACCACGAGGCGCTCGTCCGCGGCGGGGAGGAGATACTGGAACAGAAGGGGGAGGTTGGGCAGGCACTGTTCGCCGCCTCCATGGGCAGCGCCGCGCTGCACGCCGTGCTGGAGCAGCTGGAGCGCGAGGCCGACGCCCTCTTCAAGCCCCGGGGCTCGACCCAGCTCATCAACGCTGCCCTGAAGGAGTACACCGATCTTCAAAAGGCGATCAAGACACAGTCGCTGTCATCCCGGGAATGGGGCGAGGCGCGGCGCGCCCTGGAGCGGACCAACAAGGCGCTGGCACAGATCGAGGCCGAACTGGTGCAATCCAAGGCCGAACGCAATCGCCTGAAGCGTATCCAGCGGGCGTTGCCGAAGATTGCGGCACGACGCGAATTTCAGGCGCAGCTCGAGGCGCTCGGTTCGGTTGTCGTGCTGGCGGACGATTTCGGCAAGCGACGCGAGAGCGCAACAGTGGAACTGGAAAAGGCGCAGGTGATGGCCAACAGTGCGACCTCGAGACTGGGCGTGCTGCGGGAGCAGCTCGCGACCATCACGGTGAACCAGGATGTGCTGGAACTCGACGAGACCATCGAGGACCTGCATGCCCGGCTGGGCGGGCACCGCAAGGCCATGCAGGACCGCCCGCATCTGGAGGCCGAACGCAGTCAACTGCTGACGGATGCGCAGGCCCTGCTCAAGGTCATCCGTCCGGACCTCGCTCTTGCGGATGCCGAGGTGCTGCGTCCGGTGTTAACGAAGGGTGTGCGCATCACGGAACTGGGCAACCAGCGGCAGGCGCTGATGGAGCGCGCAAACAAGGCCGGCAAGGCACAGCGTGATACGGAATCACGCCTGCAGAAGGTCCGCAATTCCCGCGATGAACTTGCCGAAACGGGATCGCCCGAGGCGCTGCGCAGGCAGATCCTGCTGGCCAGGAAACGGGGTGACCTGGATGACATGCTGCGGGCGGGTCGCGATGAAACCGAATCGCTTGAAAAGGCGTGTCTGGCTGATTTGTCCCGACTGGGTGTTTTGTGGCAAGGCGCGCTGGAAGCAATCCCCGGACTGCCGCTTCCTGCCCCCGAAAGCATCGACCGGTTCGAGCAGGACTTCAGTGAGCTGGAACAGGACACCCGGCGTCTCCTCGAGAAGCAGGATGAACTCGAGGCAGGCAGCCGAACAGCCCAAAACCAGCTTCACGAGATCCAGCAGGCCGGTGCGGTTCCTACGGAGCAGGAACTGTTCGATGTCCGTACCGGGCGCGACCACGCATGGAAGCTGCTGCGCCGCCAGTGGCTGGACGGGGATGATGTCACGAATGAGGCGCAGGCGCTGGATCCGGAGCACGCCCTGCCCGAGGCATTCGAGTCGCGGTTGGCAGAGGCTGACGATGTTGCGGACCGCCTCCGGCGCGAGGCGGGGCGTGTGCAGAAGCAGGCCAGCCTGCTGGCGGCAGTGAAGGATGCCGGCGTGCATGCCGGGAAGATCGGCAGTCAGCTGCAGGCCTGTGCAGTCCGAAAACAACAGCTGGATACCGAATGGGTCGACCTGTGGAAAGTCTCGGCCATCCAGCCGCTGGCACCACGGGAGATGCGTGCCTGGTTAGTGCACATGGAGAAACTGCGTGCGCGCATCAGCGAACTGAACGGCCAGCGACGACGCATCGATGATCTGGACGCAGTCCTGCAAGCGCATATGAAGGCATTGCGACACGAACTGGACGTCCTCGGCGAAGCGGTCGCCCCGACCGGGACACTTGAGGCATTGCTTGTCGAGAGCGAGGCGGTGGTCGAGCGGCTCGAGGGGATTGCCGGACAGCGGGAGTCGATGGACAGGGAGATCACGAACCTGGAGCAGGGACTGGAGGCTGCCCGATCCGAGCTGCTGGACGCAAGCAATGCGCTGGAGACCTGGAAGGCACAGTGGCAGGCGGTTATCCGTGATCTGGGCCTGGATGCGGAGGCGCTGCCCGCCGAGGTGGCCGACATGCTGGAGAACATCAGGGGGGTGTTTGCCAGGCTGACGGAGACGGAAAAACTGGATATCCGCATCGCGGGCATCGACAAGGACGCGCGGGCATTCCGTGAAGAGGTGACACACGTGGTGCAGCGCGTCGCACCGGATCTCGGGCAATTGCCGGCGGAAGAAGCGGTGACGCGCCTCACGCGGCTGCTGGCGGACACCGGCAAGGACGACACCCGGCATCGGCAACTGGAAGCGCAGATCCAGGACTTGCAGGAGCACATCAAGACGGCCGAGGTGACGCGCAAGACGATGGTCGAGCGGCTGGATGCCCTGTGCAGGGAGGCGCAATGCCGGGATGCCCCGGAACTGGAAGCAGCAGCGCGGCGGTCGATCGAGTTCCTGGCGCTGAAGGGGAAGATTGCCGCGCAGGAGCAGGCGTTGCGCGAGATCGGTGAGGGCATGACGCTGGCTGAACTGGAGGCGGAGACGGAGGCGGCCGATCCGGATACCCTTCCAGGTGAGATCGAGGCGCTGACAAGCCGGATCGATGAGGAGCTGGAACCGCAGAAAACGGCACTGGCGGTCACCAAGGGGGAGCAACAGAAGGAACTGGGCCTGATGAACGGCAGCGATGACGCCGCCACACTGGCCGACGAGGCCCAGTCGGTGCTCGTGCGGGTCCGCTCGAATGCGGAACAGTTCGTTCGCGTGAAGCTGGCATCACGGATATTGCGCGATGAAATCGAGCGCTACCGACAACAGCACCAGGGGCCGCTGCTCGCGCGCGCCAGTGATCACTTTGCGGTGCTTACGCTGGGTTCCTTTGCCGGCCTGCAGGCCGACTTCAACGAAAAGGACGAACCGGTGCTCGTCGGGGTGCGGCCCGACGGTGAAAGGGTCTATGTCGATGGCATGAGCTCCGGCACCCGGGATCAGCTCTACCTGGCGCTGCGTCTTGCCTCGCTGGAGAAGTACATGGAAAGCGCGGAGCCCATGCCGTTCATCGTCGACGACATCCTGGTGCACTTCGATGACGAGCGCTCCAGGGCGACGCTGGGCGTGCTGGCCGAACTCGCCGAAAAGACGCAGATCATCCTGTTCACCCACCACCGGCGGCTGGTGGAACAGGCGCAGGCGCTGGCTGCGGCCTCGCCGGTGACGGTGCATGAGCTGTAGTCATTAGCCAGGCCGGCAGGACACAGAATCAATAACAGGCTCGGATTTGTCACTGACCTGATCAGTGGAAGTAAATCCGCTAATAACAGGGAGGGGCATTCATGGCCACTATCGTTCCGTCCGATATATCCCGACTCGCCCTCTCGGGCGGCAACAACCGGGAGCTGGAGACACTGCAGCAGTTGAAAACGCAGCTATCCAATGATTACACCGTATTTCACGGTGTGCACTGGTCAAGAGAGTACGAGTCCTGGTCGCATTTCGGTGAGATCGACTTTGTTGTCCTCAACCGTGCAGGCAGGGCGTTGTTCATCGAGCAGAAGAACGGTGCCCTTGAGGAATCTGAATCGGGCCTGGTTAAAAACTATGAGGACGGCAGTAAAAATATTGCCGGTCAATTACACCGCTCCATAGACAAGGTGCGGGAAAAGTTTAACTGGCAACATGGCAAGCAGCCGCCGCTTGAGGTGGATTATCTGTTCTACTGTCCGGACTATCGGGTGAAGAACCTCAATGCCGCGGGGCTGAATACCAGTCGGATAGTGGATGCCGCGGCAAAAGACGGATTGGCAGGCCGGATACAATCGATTCTTGAACCGGGTGTTACCGGCAGTGACGGTTGGTATGACAAGGTCGCAGAATTCTTCTACCAGACATTTGAGCTTGTCCCGGATATCCACACCCATATCGGCTCCCAGGAGAAGCAGTTCGTCCACCAGAGCGGTGCGCTGGCGAAAATCCTGACCAACCTTGAAATGGAACCCTACAGGCTCAAGGTGACAGGGACGGCCGGGAGTGGCAAAAGTTTATTCGCCCGCCGATTCCTGGAGCGTGAGGCGGACAGCGGTCGCAAGGTGCTGCTGGTCTGTTACAACCGGCCACTGGCCGACCGCATTCGCCAGAGTGCAGGGAAGTTGGGCAGGATCAATACCTTCATGGGGTTTTGCGATGAATTCCTGCAATCCCGGGGCGTGAAGCTGAATTTTGACGATATGAGGGGGAACCCGGCTTTCTGGCGCGATGTTCAGGAGCAGGTCATGGACCAGGACATCCCCGATAACTGGAAATTCGACAGCCTGATTGTCGATGAAGGCCAGGATTTCGAGGCCGAATGGCTGGAGATCCTGCGGCTGTTTCTTAACACTGGAGCGAATGTCCTGTGGCTGGAGGATTCCGATCAGAATGTGTACAACAAAACGCCGGTCCCCCTGGAGGGTTTTGTTCGATACCGCCATGCGGTTAATTACCGCTCTCCGGAATCCATCGCGGCGTTTATTTCCGGCAATCTCTCCATAGCTTTCGAACAGGGCAATGACCTGCCCGGCCTGGGGGTTGGCGTACATGGCTACGAAGGTGCAGGCGAACAGCCTAAAATTGTCGGCAAGATCGTCCAGAATCTCATGCGTCAGGGGTTTACCTGCGATGACATCGCAGTGTTGACCTGTCGCGGTGTGAACAGTTCGATATTCAATGACCTGGACAAGGTCGGTGGCCTGGAACTGCGACATTTCACCGGTGAGTATGACAGCGATGGCAATCAGCTCTGGACCGAAGGGCGCCTTACCTTTGACAGCATCTACCGTTTCAAAGGCCAGGAAGCGCCGGCTGTTATCCTGGTGGATGTGAACCCGAATACCGAAAACCTGGAGCGTGCCGAGCGACTGCTCTACTGTGGCATGACCCGGGCGACGGTGCGGCTGGATCTGGTGATGAATCGTGAAAATGAGTACATCCGGCGATTTTTTGAAAAATAATTCGTTCGAGGGGAAGGGAGATGCCCAGGCAAAACCGTGTCACCCCGTGGGGTGAGATTATTGCCGTACCCGACCGTGGCCTGTTGATGGGAAACCGCGGCTGTCTCCATGATGCCAATGGGCATTTGACGAGCAAGCTGTGGATGCGCAAGGCATGGGTGACCTGTCTGCTCTCGTTCAAGGGACGCCATCGGCAGGTGATGGCGCCAGGGAAGTACACGGAACTGTTCTTTCTGGATGAGGCGACGGCCCTGGCAGCGGGACATCGGCCTTGCGCGACCTGCCGAAGGGACAATTATTCCCGATTCACGCAGCTATGGGCAGAGGCGAACGCCGCCCGTCTCGGTGTGGTGAATCCGGCTATCAAGGACATCGATAATACATTACATCAGGAACGATTTATCTCCGGCGGCTGGCAGTCTGGGTGGCAACCTTCGCTCAAGGAATTACCGGACGGTACCTTCGTGGTACTTGATGATCCTGACAAAGCCTGGCTGGTTTGGGGCAGGAAGTTGCTGGAATGGTCACCGGGGGGATATCAAAATCAGATAAAACGGCCTGATGATCGAACGGTCACCGTGCTAACGCCGCGTTCCATTGTGGCAGTTCTGGCTGCCGGTTATGTGCCTGAACTGCATCCCAGTGCGGGTGCGAAAACGTCACACAAGGCAGCCCATCCCATAATCAGTGCAACGACACGCCCCGGTTCGGCAGACCGGAAGCCAGAATTGCAACCAACACACCAAAAGGCAGTAAAGGCACAACCGGGAGAAACTACAACGAGGCAAGTTATGAAACTGTACAAACTCAAGAAAACACCGGCAGGCAAGGCGCTATTTACCTACACCGCTGCCATTCTGCGGGTTACAGGTATGGATGAAGGGAAAGTCTACCCGCTGAAGAAATTCCTGGGGAATTTTTCCGGTCATGACCAGGCGGGCCGCATCCGCAAGGCCTCCGGGGGTTATGAATTAACACCCGCAGGTATCGATTATTTCAATGACCGGTACAACCCGGGCAGCCGCCAGCATGTTGAGCGATCCGAGGTCGAGGCCATGGTGCGGCTGATTCGCAACGGGGGAGGGCCCGACTGGGAGCCGGTTGGCTGATCCGGATTCCTGCTGTTTAGCAAACCAGATGTTCAAAGGCTCATATGGTGAGCCACTGAAGTATTTATATTGGCAACCTGGAAAAGTTCCTTTACTTGCAACGGGAAGAACAAGAAACCATGCAAATCCGTAATGGCAAGACACTGTTCTCTGCGAGTGACCTCATTAATTACCTCGAATGCGAGCACCTCACGGCGCTGGACCTCATTAACCTCGATACACCACTTCCAGGGGTTGAACCTGATGAACAGGTAAAACTCATCCAGGATAAGGGTTTTGCACACGAGGAGGCCTATCTGACTGACCTGCAGGCGGAGGGAGTCGCTGTCGTTGATGTCAAGGCAGCTAATCAGGGCATTGCTGCCGCGGTTGCATCAACCCGGGAGGCCATGCAGGCAGGCGCACCTGTCGTCTATCAGGCATGTTTTGAATCAGAGAATTTCATCGGCTATGTGGACTTCCTGCGAAGAGTGGAGGTTCCTTCGGAGCTTGGCAACTACAGCTACGAGGTGGTGGACACCAAGCTGGCCCGCAGTCCCAAGGCGAAATTTATCCTTCAGTTGTGCCTGTATTCGGAATTGCTGGCCGATATTCAGGGGCTCCTGCCTAAACATATTCATGTCATCCTGGGCGACAGGACCGAACAGAGTTTCCGGCTGGCCAACTTTTATCATTATTACCGCAAGATCAAGGAGCACTTTCTAGTACATGTGCAACAAGGTACTGATAAAACCTATCCCATGCCTTGTCCCCATTGCGACCTGTGTGAGTGGCGCGACTTGTGCAATCAGCGGTGGCAGCAGGATGATCACCTCGTCCAGGTCGCCAATATCACCCGCAACCAGATTGACAAACTATACGCTGCGGGTATCACCACCCTCGCGCAACTCGCGCAGCTGGATAAAAACCAGCGGGTTCCGCGACTACGTCCCGATACCCTGGACCGGTTACGCCGCCAGGCAGCCCTGCAGTTGGCAAGGCGTGAGACCGGAGAAAACCGCTATGAACTGCTCGAAACTGCATCCAGCCAACTGCGTGGATTTTCTCGCCTGCCACAGGCCGATTCTGGGGACCTGTTTTTCGACATGGAGGGTGATCCGCTGGAGGCGGGAGGGCTGGAATACCTGTTCGGCGTGTACTTTCTGAAGGATGGCGAGTACCAATTCAGGCCCTACTGGGCTCATGACCGCAGCCAGGAGCGGGAGGCCTTTCTGGCCTTCATGGCCTTCGTCAGGGAGCGACTTCAACACCACCCCCGGATGCATATCTACCACTACGCGGCTTATGAAGAAACAGCCCTCAAGCGCCTCATGTCGCTGCACGGCGTCTGTGAGGCGGAAGTAGATCAGCTTCTGCGCACAGAACGGCTGGTTGACCTCTATAAGGTCGTGCGAGAGGGGCTGATGGTCTCGGAACCGCGCTATTCCATCAAGAACCTTGAAACCTTCTACATGGAGAAGCGCGAGGGTGAGGTGACCAACGCCGGTGCCAGTATCGTGTACTACGAGCGCTGGAAGGAAACCGGCGAGCAGGCGCTGCTTGACCAGATCCAGGACTATAACGAGGACGACTGCCGCTCGACATACCTGCTGCGGGAATGGCTGCTGAAGATACGCCCAGGCGGCATGCCATGGTTTGAAGGCACACCGGATGGGAGCAATGGAGAGGATAAGAGCGACCGGGTCCGGGAGACGGAAGCCCGACTGGCGAAGTATCAAGACCTGTTGCTGGGTAAACTGCCGGCGGATCGCACCCAGTGGAATGAGGATGCACGGTCCCGTGAGTTATTGTACCAGTTGCTGGATTTCTATCGCCGTGCCGCCAAGCCCGAATGGTGGGCGATGTTTTCTCGTCATGAGATGGCGGAGGAAGAACTCATAGATGACCCGGAGTGCATCGGAGCCATGTCGACTGCACAGGAGCATCCACCGCAGGAGGTAAAGCGCTCACGTGTTTATACATTTGAATACCCGGAGCAGGAATTCAAGTTCAAGGTGGGGGATCAGTGTAAACGCGCCGATACTCTGGGACCGGGAGGTACCTTGATTGAGATCGATGAAGCCAGGCGGCTTCTGCGGCTCAAGTTGGGCAACAGGAATGACCCATTGCCAGAACGCCTGTCAATTATTCCATCAGGCCCGATCAACACAAACATCCTGCAGGAGGCCGTCTATCGCGTTGCCGATAGCGTGATTTCCAAAAAGACACAGTATCCGGCGCTCACTGCAATCCTGAAAAGGGAGGCGCCGGAAATTGAAGGACATGCAACTGGCACACCCATCGTGGCAGGTTCAGGGTATGCCCTGAAAAATATCATCAAGGCAGTCAGCCGGATGCACAGCAGCTATCTCTTTATCCAGGGGCCGCCAGGGGCAGGCAAGACCTATACCGGGTCACATGTGATTGCGGCCTTGCTTTCACAAAGGAAGAAGGTCGGTGTCTCCTCCAACAGCCACAAGGCCATCAATAATCTGCTACAGGCGGTAGAAAAATGTACGGAAAAAGAGGGTGTCCGGTTCAGGGGGGTCAAGAAATCGAGTGGAGATGACACTTTTCTGAATGGCGCCGTCATCGTGGATGTAACCTCCAGAGGGGAGATAACTCCAGACAATGTTGACCTGATTGCCGGCACCGCATGGCTGTTTGCCGACGAGGTTTTTGATCAACGCCTCGATTACCTGTTTGTCGACGAGGCCGGGCAAGTATCGCTGGCACACCTGCTGGCGATGGGTACCAGTGCCAGCAACATCGTCCTGCTGGGAGACCAGATGCAGTTACAACAACCCATTCAGGGCGTACATCCAGGAGACTCCGGTGAATCAGCGCTGGACTATCTGTTACAGGATGAGGCGACCATTGCGGATGATCGTGGCGTCTTTCTCGATACCACCTGGCGGATGCATGAGGACGTGTGCCGCTTTATCTCCGCGGCAGTTTACGATGGCCGCCTTCATCCGGAACCGGACAATCAGAAGCAGCAACTGCTGCTGAGGCCAGGGGCGCACCGGGATCTGAGGCCGACCGGCATCCGCTTTATTCCCGTTAACCATGATGGCTGTTCCCAGCGCAGTGAGGAGGAAGCAGCGGTCGTGTATGAACGATATGCCAGTCTTCTCAGTCAGTCCTATGTTGACCGACAAGGAAAAAGGCACCGCATGACGGTGGATAATATTCTCGTCGTGGCTCCCTACAACATGCAGGTAAATCTGCTCAAACGGATCCTGCCTGAGGGCGCCCGTATCGGTACCGTTGATAAATTCCAGGGCCAGGAGGCCGAGGTGGTAATTGTTTCCATGGCGACATCCAGTGGCGAGTATCTGCCGCGCTTTATGGAGTTTCTCTATAGCAAGAATCGTCTCAACGTGGCCCTTTCACGGGCCCGCTGCCTGGCACTGCTGGTGGCAAGCCCGCGGTTGATGACCATTAAATGTCAGACCATTGAACAGATTAAGCTGGTGAATACCCTATGCTGGGTGGATGAGTATGCAAAGCAGGTGGTGTGATATGACATGTATATAAGTAAACAGTGACTCGGGGACAGCTCAGGAGGTAATAAATATGACAATTAACAGGAACATACCGGAAGTTCGAAGGAATACGGCTGAACGCATCAAAAACCGCAGCAAACATTTACCACAGGAGAACAGGAACTGGCTGGGGCATACAGGGGGCGCTGCCTGTATCGACGAGAAACTACTGGATGGTGCAACAATGAATGAATTGTCAGAGTGCCGGGGAGCTGTTACAGAGCACCTGAGGCATCTGGAGCTCGAGCACGGACTGCGAGTTAGTGATGGGGTTATACGTAGATTTGTACCGCCTGACTGATATAGAGAATATGAATTGATTATCAGGAATATTCTTATGTGTTATATGCTACCAATGTGCAGGGTTATATATGATGTACAGAAGTAAATATGAGCCATTGCAGGTCTTTCTGCTGAACTCATCTTCCAATGCCGGCGATCTGACATTAACTTTCAGAAGGCTGGAAGAGATTATCGGGGCATCTCTGCCAAAGTCTGCTTTTCAATACCGTGAGTGGTGGTCAAACCAATCTGATGTATCGAATAGGCCACAAGCAAAAGCCTGGATCAGTGCGGGCTATGAAGTTGACGCAGTTCGCCTCGATTCAATAGATGGCTGGGTACGGTATCGGCAAATTGTGCAAGTAACAGATAAGTAAAAATATCATAAGGGAATGATGTGGACCGTACCGAACGCTTCTACCGTATCGACCAGTTGCTGAATGATCTGCGTTCAGTCCCGATGGCCAAGTTGATGGAGGCGCTGGATACATCGAAGGCCACGGTCAAGCGTGACATCGAGTACATGCGCGACCGGATGAATGCGCCCATCGTATGGGACCGCGCGTTGCGCGGCTACCGCTTCGACACCTCCCTGCCGGGGGCGGAGAAATACAATCTCCCGGGCCTCTGGTTCAACGCCCAGGAGATCTTCGCCTTGCTCACGATGCACCAGCTGCTGTCGAATCTCGGCAGCGGGCTGCTGACACCGCACATCGAGCCGTTGCTTGCCCGCCTGAATGCCCTGCTGGGCAGCCAGGACGACTCGGCCGAGGAGATCCGCAGGCGCATCCGCATCCTGCACATGGCAGCGCGCACCGAACGGCCCGAACATTTCGAGGCCATTGCCAGTGCCACCATCCGGCGCCGGCGCCTGAAGATCGCCTACCACGCGCGTTCAAGCGATGAGACGACCGAGCGCGAGGTCTCGCCGCAGCGCCTGGTGCACTACCGGGATAACTGGTACCTCGACGGCTGGTGCCACCTGCGCAAGGGGCTGCGCAGTTTCTCGGTGGATGCGATCGGGGCGGCGGAAATTCTTGACGGAACGGCAAAGCCAGTTGCGGAAAAGACCCTGCGCGAGGTGCTGGAGAGCAGCTATGGCATCTTCTCCGGCAAGGCGGACAAGCGCGCCCGGCTGCGTTTCACGCCCGCCCAGGCGCGCTGGGTGGCCGCGGAACGATGGCACCCGCAACAGGTCACGCAGTTTGAGAAAGATGGATCCTATCTTATTGAAATACCATATCATAATGACGGCGAACTGATCATGGATATCCTCCGCTACGGCCCCGATGTGGAGGTGCTCGGTCCGCCCGCCCTGCGGCGTAAGGTGCAACAGCGGTTGCTGGATGCCGCCGCCCGCTACCGCTAGCCCGCACCTGATTCAGCGGCTCATTCTGTGAGCCACTGACCCCCGCATACTGTCGCCTCGGTAACGCTCCCGCCCAGGGAGAAGGAGGACGGCAATGCAGACAATCACAGACACCCTGGAACGGCTTCAGCCGGGCCCGGGCACCACTTTCGAGGGAATGACGGTATTCCCGTTGTTCGGCGACAGTCCCGATGAACCGGACTACCTCACGCTGGATGAGGCCCTTGCCGGGAAACAGGCACGGGTCGTCGAGGTCTCCGATGCGGGTGAGGTACCCAATCTCCTGTTCGAGAACCGGGGAGACAAAAAGGTCCTGCTGGTAGACGGCGACGAGCTGGTTGGCGCCAAGCAGAACCGGATCATCAATCTCACCATCCTGGTGCCGGCGCATACCCGCATCGAGATTCCGGTCTCCTGCGTCGAGGCCGGGCGCTGGTCGTACCGCTCCGGGGAGTTTGCCTCGGCCGAGCGGGCGATGTTTTCCCGTGCCCGGGCCGCGAAGGCGGAGCAGGTGACCGTGCGCATGCGAAGTACCGGTACGTATGATGCCGACCAGTACGATGTCTGGGACAACATTGCGGCCTGTTCGGCGGCGCTCGATGTCGACTCGCCGACCGGTGCCATGGCCGATATCTACGAGCATCATGAACAGCGCCTCGAACGATACAGGGAGGCATTCAGGGCACAGGACGGGCAGGTCGGGGCGCTGTTCGCCATCCACGGAAAAATCCAGGGACTGGAGATCTTCGACAGCAGCACGACCTTCCGTCACTACCTGGAACGCCTGGTCTCCAGCTACGCACTCGGATCGCTTGCTGAGCGGGAAGACGAAAAGCAGGCGACGCCCGTTCCCGTCGCGCAGTTCATGGAAGGCGTCAAGGGGGCGCAGGTGGCGCGGTTCGCGGCACTGGGCGAGGGCGAGGACCTGCGCCTGTCGGCCGAGGCGCTTGCCGGCGGCGCCCTGATCGCCGGGGAGCGGGTGGTGCACCTGGCGGCCTTCAACCTCGATGATGGCGGGGAGTCGGGTGCTCTCCGGGCCCGGCATTACCGCAGCCGACCGGCGCATTAGGCCGCTCGGAGCGTGCGATGCAGCTTTCCCTTCACGCAAGGCAGCGCATGCAGCAGCGCGGCATTTCCCGGCAGGCCCTCGATTATGTGCTCGCCTACGGACGGGTGAGCCATGATCACCACGGCGGCTGCGTGGTGTGGCTGGACAGGCGTGCCAGGGCCCGGCTTGGCCGGGAGGCGGGCCGCGATGTGCTGCGCAGGCTGGACAAGCACCTCAACGCCTATGCGGTAATGGACCCGGACGGAACGGTGCTCACCGTGGGACATCGCTACCGGCGGGTCCTGCGGCACTAGCCCGTTCCCCGGGCAGGGGTGTCATTTTAATCGGGGGGTAACTTGATGACAGTCAGGGAATTCATCCAGGCGATGCTGCTGATCTTCTGCATGCTGGCCACCGGCGTCATTCTGCCGATCGGGTTGGTGGCTGGCAATGCCGCACACGATGGCGGACCGATCACCACTGCCTCAGGTCCATTATTTGTCTTTGAGAAGATGCCATAAAGCGGCGAAAATCGGCTTGCAGAACCTGTATGTGGCGAAACCGAAGGGAGAAGCCTGATTGGCTGATACGGGTTACGACATCATCGGGGATATCCACGGGCACAGCCGGAGCCTGAAGGCCCTGCTGGCAGAGCTCGGCTACAGCTGCAGGGACGGCGTATTTCGCCATCCCACGCGAACGGCAATCTTCTTAGGCGACTTCATCGACCGCGGTGCCTTTCAGCGCGAGGTGCTCGATATCGTGCGCCCGATGGTGGATGAAGGGGCCGCACTGGCGGTCATGGGCAACCACGAGTTCAATGCAATTGCCTATTTCACACCCGATCCTGAGACGGGTGGCTATTTCAGGCCCCATACTGAAAAGAATATCCGGCAACACTGCGCCTTCCTCGAGGCCTACGAAGCATCACCGGCCGAGCACGAAGCAACGATACAGTGGTTCAAACAATTGCCACTCTGGCTCGATCTGGGTGACCTGAAAATCATTCACGCCTGTTGGGATGAACAGGCCATTGCCGATATCCTGCAATTCCAGGACGGTGGCACTCACCTGGGGGATGGTCTACTGCAGATATCCTGCCGCAAGGGAACCTGGGCATACACGGCAATCGAGACGATCCTGAAAGGCAAGGAGATTCCGCTGAAATCCGGTGCCAGTTTCAGGGACAAGGACGGCAACGTCCGACACAATATTCGTGTCTGCTGGTGGGATAGGGAGGTGAAAACCTACAGGGAGGCCTTCATGGGTCCTGAAAGCGCCCGGACCCATATACCTGATGACGAAATCACCGGAGATCACCTGGTGGAATACTCGCACAAGGCACCACCGGTCTTTCTGGGTCATTACTGGATGGAAGGTGAGCCGGCACCGCTGGCGCCGAATATCGCCTGCCTTGATTACAGCGTGGCCAAGCCAGGAGGTAAACTGGTGGCCTACCGCTGGGATGGAGAACAAGTGCTTGAATCGGGCAATTTCTTCTGGGTCGAACGCGTTGAGTCTTGAGCACAACACACCATGACGCTGCTCGCGTTTGGTTATCGTTATCAACGGTATTCGTGCCAATTACTGGCGCGTATGTTTTTGATTGTCTTTTTGGTGTCCGGGGATGGTGCGGCAGCAGGGGAGTACAGTCCGCCCGGATTGTACGACATGGATTTTTATAACCTGGATAATGGAATGAGTGTAGTGCTCAAGCCAAGAAAAGGGGCGCGAACAGTAGCCTTTCGCATTAGAGTAGATGTTGGCCAACTGGACTACGCTTGTGGTCGACAGGAAACGCCACACTTTCTGGAACATCTGCTGTTTACAGGTACCCGGAGGCATAGTGAGTCTGAGCTTGAGGAGGCAGTTAAGCAGCATGGTGGATCGTGGAATGCATTTACCTCATCCGAAGATACTGTTTATGAAATGGATATTTACAGTGAGTACTGGACGTTTGGTATCAATGCTCTTTATGAAATATTTTCTGAATCCCTGCTGTCAAATGACGATGTGGAAACAACGCGTGACATTATAATCCGTGAAGCAGGTGGTGCTCCATCAGCGGCCGAGCAGTGGTTGCGTCGTAACGGTATTGTGCAGAATGCATTAACAAATACCATTCAGGATTTATTACCGGGCAGTAATTTACTGTGTACTGAGTCGGAGAGCGCCGAGGACATTACGCGAGAAGACATTATCAATGCCTATGAGCGCTATTACGTACCCGGTAATATGATGCTAATAGCCATTGGGGATTTCAATCCAGAGAAAATGCGTGATGTGATAAAAAGCACATTCGGGTTGTTACCTGCCAGGACGGAACCTGAAAGTCCAAGGCAGCATCCCTCGGATCCTGTTGTGGGGGATGTGGTTAGCAGCGCACTTGATCCAGTTATATCGGGTGAGGCAACAGTTGGTTTGGCATTCAGAAGTATTGGTCATACATCACCCGACTTCTACATAATGCAGGTGCTGGAAGAGTACCTGTCGACACATATTTATAACGCAATACGTATTGATGAAGGGCTTGCATACTCTCCTGGCAGTCAGCAGTACAGCCTGGAGAATTATGGTGTCTTTTTGATTAATGCTGATGTTGATCTCGACAATATGGATGCTGTGCTTGACCTCATGCATGATGAGATAAATAAACTTGTTACGGACCCGCCTGATGATGAGGAAATAATGCAGACAAAGCGCAAACTTTTACTGGCGATGGTGCAAGGCCATGAATCCAACTCCGATCTCGCAGATTATTATGTGGACGCCAGCGACGAACTTTTACTTAACGGGAAGCTTGATGATCGGGAGGCACGTATAGAGAGCGTTACTCCGGATGATGTACACCGTGTCGCAAGCCTGTACCTGGCGCCTGGAAGAACTGTCGTGTACCAGGAGGCGCCTACCATTACATTTGATCAACTATATACAGGGCTGGTGATGCTGATTCTCGGAGGTGTTGTTGTGATTATTTTAGTGATTAAAAGGCATGTAGCAGGATACCAAGGCTAGGGAAACTTCAGGTAGAAACTGCTAAGCACCGGGATCATGGCTTGTCTGCACGATTACTGGACCATGTCTTGGTATACAGTGATGGTGTGGTTGGTAACTATACGGCTGGATAGCCTTATGAAGGCATTCCCTGGGACCTGTGTAGTGGTTCAGTGGGTGCTTCCAGCACCCAGAGGTTAGCACCGGTTACGAAGCACCAGGCTGCCGGAATCACCACCAGCCAGATGACGGCAACGCGCACTTTCGCCAGCAGCAGCTGAGGTTTGACATCGTACTTTACTGCAATAGGATTAGCATCGTCTAAATCCAATTTGGTGTCATCCCCCTTTCATGGTTAGCTAATACCCAATTGTTAGCAGAATATGCCGAATATTCTGTTAAACATGTTGATTCAGTGGTGGTTGCGCCATAATTGAAATGTAAGGCAGAGTGACGGTATGGCCAGTTGCTTTGAGGTAAACAAGTATGAAAAAACGGATTATCTGGATACTCGTAGGAGTCGTGCTGCTTGCGGCAGTGGCAGCTTTATTGTGGGGGCCGATTGTGAGTAATGTAGAGCAAGCCAAGTATGATGTGGTGGAAAACCACGGATCAATTGAAATCCGCGACTATGCGCCCATGATTGTTGCCGAAGTCAGTGTTTCTGGTGATCGCGAGACGGCTATTGGCAATGGTTTTAGAATGATTGCGGATTACATTTTCGGCAATAATATTTCGTCTCAAAAGGTGGCAATGACGGCACCCGTCATCCAGCAGCCCAGTGAAAAGATCGCCATGACCGCACCGGTCACGCAGCAGGGCGGCGAAGGGGTGTGGCAGGTTCGGTTTGTCATGCCCTCAAGTTACACAATGGAAACACTACCAAAGCCGAGCAATGAGGATGTTGTCCTTAAGGAGGTTGCCGGGAAGCGATTTGCCGTGATCCGTTTTTCTGGACGTCCAAAGCAAGAAGACCTCGATAACCGCACAAACGAGCTGGGAGCGTTCATTGAGGATAAAAAGCTTCAAGTCGTCTCGGAACCAACATATGCGTTTTTCAATCCACCTTGGACGTTACCCTTTTTACGGCGCAATGAAGTCATGATCGAGATTGCAAAATAGATGCTGTGGTTTGGTGTGGTCAGCCCCGGCGCGGGGACGCGCCGCCCCTGAATCCCGCCCGGCTGGTTGGGTAGGGTTGATGGATATGGCCTGCACGCAAAAATCGCTAAAGTTCCGGAACGGAGTAGATTAAGGCCGTTGGAAACATTTCGCCATCTGCGTTTAGTTCGCAAATGGCTTCTAGTCGTATTCCAGGGCCAGGATCGAACTGTTCATCAATCGTCTTAACTTTTCATCCTCAGACGGTGGTTCGCAGAACGACCAGGCGGCCTCGAACCAAGTTGGAACATCGGCTGGATAGGCAATGTGGATTTCCCCCGCTCCAGCGGACACCGCCGGCTTGTAGTCCCAATTAATTATAGGTATCACATGGATTATCCTCGCTGGCGTACGGGCATGAGCATCAATGCAATGGTCAGGATGGCACCAGCAGGCGGTATCATTGCCTCGGGTGCTCCCAGCACCCACAACGTAGCACCGGTTACGAAGCACCAGGCTACCGGAATCACCACCAGCCAGATGACGGCAACGCGCATTTTCACCAGCAGCAACAGGCCGAGTGTGGCCAGTGCAGTGGCGTCTGGAGTCATTGCGAACAACTCCGCCTGCACCCACTCGCGCCCGGTGATGTGAGCGGTCGCCGGCATTATCAGCAGCGCGCACAGCAGGACGAAAACGCCGATGCCCGCGCGCGCCGGATTTTCGATTTCAAATTCCACCCTTCGACGCGATACCCCGTATACGAACAGCAGCAGCGCCTGAAGAAAGAAGGCAGCCGCGTACCAGTCCGCGATCCAGTGGATGGGAGCGAAGCGAAGATGAAGGAACGCCCAGCCCACCCAGGCCCAGCTTCCCGCCAGCAGGATGGCGATCACCCGGCCGCCCCAGGCAGGTTTCAGCCACAGGCAAAGCAAAATGACCATCGCCATGGCCATGCACGCCAGCTGCATGGGCCACCAGTCTCGATGGTAGAGCTCGAACAGGCGGAAGTAGGTTTCCGGGGTGAACAGCACCAGGTCGGCGATGCCGTACGTCCACCATTCATCCATCACAGGTTTTTGACGTAAGCGATCATGCGGGCTCGCATATCGGCATCGGGCAGCGCACCGTAGCAGGCGCCCATGTTCTCCTTTACGTGTTCGACCTGCGAGGTCGCCGGTATCGCACAGGTCACCGCCGGGTGTGAGACGATGAACTTGAGCAGGAACTGCGGCCAGTTGGCGCAGCCGATCTCCCCGGCCCATCCCGGCAACGGGTACTCCTCGAGGCGGTAGATGAGGTCACCTCGCTGGAACGGGCGGTTGACGATGACCGCGATGCCGCGTTCAGCCGCCAGCGGCAGCAGGCGCCGTTCGGCCTCGCGGTCGACAAGGTTGTAGCTGAACTGGACGAAATCGAGTTCGCGGTTTTTCATCACTTTCTCGAACTCTTCGTGACGGCGTCCGTGCGAGGTGGTGATGCCGACATAGCGTATGTTGCCGGCTTCCTTCATCTCGTACAGGGTCTCGAGGTTCTCCTGCCACGAAACCAGGTTGTGCACCTGGATGAGATCGAAGGCCGGCACGCCCCAATACCGACGCGAGGCCTCTATCTGCTTGCGGCCCTTGTGCGGCGCTGAGGTCCATACCTTGTCGGCGGAGAAAACCTCGCCAGACTTGCCGAGCTTATTCAGCGCGTAACCAATCACCGGCTGCGAGCTGCCGTACATGGGCGAGGAATCGATCATGCGGCCACCGGCATCGAGGAAGTGCCGGATCACCTCGGCGCAGGTGTTGCGCGCGGTAATGTCATCACCGACATTGAAGGTGCGCGAGCTGCCGAGGCCGATCACCGGCAGGGCTTCGCCGCTGGATGGGATCGGCTTGCTGATGAGCTTATCCCGGCTGGCCGCCTTTGTCGCAGGCACCAGGGCACTGGCACAAAGCGCGGCAAGCATTTTCATCAATTCACGCCGGGAGAGTCGTCCGGGAAAAGTCATCATTAGCTATTGAACCGTCGGTAAATGGCAGTTGTCAGCCCAGTCAAGTCTACTCCAGATTGCAGATTTTCCAGGGTGTCCCGCCCGACCAGGTTTATGGTGACAGATGAATTCCCTGATAATTCCCTGTTATGAATTTCAGAATTGCTCCTGAGAGGAGAAAAAATCATCGGTAAACAATTGGATGCGGCAGAATGAGGGCAGGTCTTGCCAAAAAATCAGGAAAATTTCCCTGTATTTTTCCCTGTAACAGGGAAAAATTACTGAGACTGGAAAGCTGCAGACTGCCTCCACCGCCATCAAGTCTGGTTCCTCATCTAGAAATACACCGGGTTTCGCACGACGATCATTTACAGCTCTTTGCTTTTCTTCCCGGCGCTGAATTCTGGCTTCAACTTTCTCGGCTTGTGGATCACCGCCCCATCGCACTCCAGCTGCCAAATTATCGGCAATCCTCCGTGCCTCCGGGACTCCGACATCGCCAAATGTCCCAATCCGATATTTTCCTTTCCGCATCGATGCCGCCATCAGCGATGGTGAGTCGACCGTGATGGTCAACACAGTCGGGCTCAGTATCGCACAGCCGCATTCGGATCGAAGAATTGCGCGCATAACGACCACGGCGCACTCGGGGGTGAGCGTCATTACCGATGCGATTGGAACGTCAGGGAGATTATTCATGAAGATACGATCTATGAAGTCTGTCAATCGACGAGGGTGGCGACGGAGTCCATAGGCAGGAACAGCTTGAGCGGTTGGCTGGGTAGGGAGATGAAACCGAATTGCCGATAGAACTCGGCTGCCTGATCGTTCAGGGTATCGACGACGACGGCGTAGACCGCCATTACCTGACTAGCCTGGACGATGCGCTGCAGGGCATCGGCGAGCAGGATTGAGCCAATTCCCTTGCCCTGGTCTGATTTGGCAACGGCAAGCCGCCCCAGCAGGACCACAGGGACGGGATATCTGGGCAGTCGCCGGCGGAAAGCCTCCGGGAGCGAAGTGGCATCCAGGCTACCGGCGCTGAGGCCGTAGTAGCCGATCACCTGCCGTGGCGAATCGGGAGGCGAGGCGACAAATACCCGGTTGACACGTCGCCTGATGTCCTGGTTCGCATAGCGATTGAGGTATTGGTTGAGGGAAGGTTCGCCGCAGTCGAAGGGTTTCCGGTCGTGCTGTTTGCCGAGTGGCGAGATAATCAGATCCAAGCGGAAGGCCTCTTAGCGTTGGACGCGCTTCTTGTGTTCGGCGAAGGCGTACCTGAGCTTGGCACCGGGTTCGGGCGGATTCTCCAGAGCGTCCAGGAAAATTTCCCAATCGGCCTGATTCAGGGTGAGGGTCTCGTGCTCATGGATCACCTCATCGGCTGCATGCAGGGCCTGTCCCAGAACGAATTCCGACAGGCTTTTCTGGGCATAAGCGGCCGCTCGCTCCAACTTCAACTTGGACAGTGCATCCAAGCGGATGTGCATGCGCTCTTGCTTGACTGTTTCTGTCTTGGCCATAGGGGTGTCTCCAAATTGATGCATTGAATTGTGCGCCATATGTGCGCACAATTCAATGCCGGGTCTCCAGGGATCGGGAAACGCAGTTTTGCTGCTCGCTTTTGGTAGGCGGTAGACACGTTCTGGGCATGATGACTTCGTAAGCTATTGAAAAAATGAAAACATCGAATGTTCGAATTCCTCCCTCTCCGCCAATAAAGCAATGGCCTCCTATCCGGGGGCCTTTGTTTTATCAGGTGGGTGGGGGTTTTGATGAGGACTCTTCGGTTCGACCAATTCTCCGGGAGCGAATTGGCGCGAGTGTTGCGAGCTTGCAGGGCCGGGCACAGGGATGTGTCCGGCAATCCCCCCCTCTCCGGCATATGTCAATACTAACCATCGCAGGAACGCTACGGCCAACCCCCCTGACTGGCATGGAAAAAATGTTTAAAGTTTCATCTGTAATCCAGCTTACAGGGGAAGAAGATGATCAACAGCGGGCACGTACACATCCATCAGTTCAGTCCGGGCGGCGCCGTGGTGGACGCCGCGGCACTCAACCAGTTCCAGCAGCAATGGGCAACCTACGGAAAGCTGGTCTCGGAGAACTCGCTTTCACACCGTGAGGTTACGGGCATGCTGCACGCGATCCTGACCGATGCGTTCACCGCGCCCTTTAACTTTCTCGACATCGCCTGCGGTGATGCGCGCATCATGCCCGAAGCCCTGCGTGATGTTCCGGTCCGCCACTACCACGGTATCGATCTCTCCCAGCCGGCGCTCGAGTTGGCCGCGGCCAACCTGGATGAATTACCCTGCGAAGTCGATCTCGACCACCGGGACTTTTTCGAGGCGCTGACGCGCCGTTCCGAGCACGCGGACGCCGCCTGGTGCAGCCTGTCAATCCACCACCTGGAGACAGACAACAAGCTCGACGTGCTCAAGGCAACCCGCGATGCGCTGGGGGCCGGTGGTGTCTTCCTCCTCTATGAGCCGACCCGCAACGATGACGAAGACCGGTCCGGTTATCTCGAACGCTTCCAGCAGACGAACCATCCGCTGTGGGACTATCTGAGCGAGCCTGAGTGGGGCCAGATATGGGACCATGTCTCCACCTGCGACTTCCCGGAAAGCGCCGCGGACTGGCTCGAGATCGGCAGGGCAGCGGGCTTCGGTTCGGGCCGCCGGATATTCACGGACCCAACCGATCTCTACCATCTCTTTCGCTTCGATGCCTGAGCAGGGACCGGTGGGACAGCAATGGTCAGTACCCCAATCATTGCATAAAATCTTGCTGCAGGAGCGGCGCCTCGCCGCTGGTCGCTTCGGGCTTCCTGCCCTCTCGCGACACTTGTACATCCATGTACATCGTCGCGCCGCGGGCGGCGCTCCCACGAGCCTGTACACGATCTCACCAGCGGTGAATTCCAGAAGCAATACGCCTGGATGCATTTCATTCCGTAAGCTGCCTGTCGAATCCGGATTTCAGGCTTAAATTAATGCAACTGATGGGTACCCTTAACCGGAACGACATCCTGATAGGTACGCTGCTCGGTCTGCAGAACCGCCGAGCCGTCTTCATGCTGAGCTTCAGTCATTGCACTGCAGCCGGCTGGATCGACGCGGCAGTCGGATTTTCATTCCCTGGAAACGGCCGGATCGTGAATGATGTCATGAACCAGCCTGAGCTTGTCGACCACAACCGGCGTCAGCACGAACGGGTAGGCGTCCGGCTGTCCCATGCTCTGGTTGAGACTGTTGAGCGCGACTGTCAGTGGAAACCAGCGATCGACCAGAGTCTGGAAGTGTGTTGATTCATAGGGATCCAGGCTGGCCGCCGTCGCCAGTTCGTCACGCTCCTCCACCCGCGGTTCGAGTCTGAGGCCAAGCTGCCAGGCGGTCTCGAGGGTATCGACCATGTGCAGATAGTGCGCCCAGGTCTCCGCCCAGTCCTCCCAGGGGTGACTGCCGGCGTAGCTGCTCACGAAGCGCTGCGGCCAGTCAGCCGGCGGACCGTCGGCATAATGCCGCTGGAGTGCTGCATCGTAGTTGACACGCTCGTCACCGAACTGTTCCCGAAATGCTGCAAGCCACTTCGTGTCACGCACCAGCCGGTCCCAGTAGTAGTGGCCGGACTCATGGCGAAAGTGGCCCAGTATCGTGCGGTAGGGTTCAGCCATGTCCTGCCGGGTGCGCTCGCGGACGGCATCGTCGGCCTCCGCGATATCGAGGGTGATCACGCCCTGCACGTGACCGGTGATCACACCGCTGTCCTCGCGGAACCGCGGATTCGGGTCGCCCAGGAAGTCGAAGGCAAGACCTTGCTCCGGCGACTCCTGTTTGCTGACTATCGGAAGGTCGAGTCGCAACAGGCTGTAAATCAGCCGGTTTTTGTCCGCCTGCAAACGCCGCCATAACGCCTTGTTGCCGGAGACCGAGAGATCGGGAATGGTTCGGTTCAGGCGACAGGCCCGGCACAGGGGATTTGCATCCGCGGCGTGCACCATCCAGTTACAGGTGCTGTGCTCTGTATAGTTGGCGCAGGGTCGGAAGCTTGCGTTCCCGCCGGCGGGATTTACCGGCTGCCAGTTTCCGCGCTCGTCCGGATCGAAAGCCACGAGGTCCAGCACCGCCGGTACGAACCCGAGGCGGTGGCCGCAGTTTGTGCACTCCACGTTGTGAAAATACAGGGCGTGCCCGCAGGCATTGCAGGAAAAGATCTTCATGGTGTTGTCTTCAGGGACGATGCCCGAGAGAGTACTGCAAAAGCGGCATGCCGAATACTGCTGACCGGCCTCGCGGCACTGGAATCCATGGTCTGCGCACTGCGGGAGGCAGCGCAGCCGGAACCGGGGAGCCGCTGCCGGCGGCCGGTCCGATTGCGGAATCCCGTCCATCAGTTATAGAATCGTGACGGCGCGCGTCCGTACAGTCCTTGTTCTGTGATTCTGCATTCCTGGCCGGACCTGCGTACGGATAGATCGCCGCAGTGCAAATGCTCAGCGTGCCGACAATAGCGCTGTGGCGGTATGCCGCGCCAGCAAACCGGATTGAATGCCCGGATGATCACAAACCGATACTGCCGCATGTGTTTGCCGGTGCGTGAAGCCGGATATGCCTGCCGCAAGGAGACGATGCATGATGGTCTATCTGAATCCGCTGTTGTCACTGATCGCCGGCATTTTGATCCTGGTTTATCCGCGGCTGCTCAATCTTATTGTGGCGATATATCTGATCGCGACAGGTGTCGCCGGTATACTGGGACCGAGGCTGTGAGATGGCAGCAGAATTGAAAATCAACCGGGAGATACAGAATGAAAACCATGCTAAAACTGGCCGGGTGGCTATTGCCTGTGTTAATCGCCACCGGCGTGGCGGCCTGCGAAAAGCAGGGACCGATGGAGAAGGCCGGCGAGAAAATGGATGAAGCCGTTGAACAGGCGACGGAGAGCATGAGCGAGGCGCAGGGGGAGATCGGGGAAGGTCTCGAGGAAGCCGGGAAAAAGATGCAGCAATGATCCGGCTGCAGCCCGGCGGTTGCGAGCGCGGCTGATAGAGAAAAATAATGGACATTCCCGTCGGAAATGACGCGAAAATTCACACGCGTGTAGGCCGCAGCCTCGTGGCGGGGCTGGCCGCCACGGTCGTGCTCTGGGCGCTGAAGCTCACCAGCGGTACGATCCCGCAACTTGAAACCATTCACTTTCTCGATCGGGTCGCCGAGGCAACGGCGCGGGCCACGGGGCTGCCTGATCCGCTCACGACCGGCTGGCTGTGGCATTTGGCGATCGGAACCCTCTTGTGGGGGACGCTGTTCGGCATCATGCTGCCGGTTCTGCCGGGACGGAGGTACTGGGTTAAAGGAATTGCCTTCGGTGTCATTGCCGGAATGCTGACCATGTTGATGGTGATGCCGCTTGCCGGCGCCGGTTATTTCGGGATGGATCTCACGTTTCTGGATCCTGTCATTTCGCTTGTCTATCACCTTGTCTACGGCATGACGCTGGGTGGCGTATACGCACTGCTGGCGGGCAGGCGCGAGATGACAACATGACGGGCGGCCCAACCGGCCGGTCGCCGCCGGGTCCTTCGATGTTGTACTGCCTGTGTGCCACGGTCATCCGCGACCGCGGGAGAAAGACCCGCCCGCGGATTTCTGCTGATGAATTTCGGTACCCGTTCGCTGGTCTGCGATGCCTCAGGGTTGCGACGTTGTCGTCAGCTGGCTGTCCACCTGCTTCACACCGCAGGTGTTGAGCGCAATCAGCCTGGCCAGTTCCGCCTGCCGCGGGTCAGCGGCCTCTCCACTCAAGGTAACGACACCGTCGCGGGCGGAAACCTGCGCTTTCATGCCGTGCGTCGGGCGGTGCCAGTAGAGCTGTGTCGTGACCCTGTCGGCGAGCGCCTTGTCGCCTGCCAGGCAGTCGAACGGTGTCTCCATGGTGCGCCCTGCGGACATCGAAGGATCGATCTGAATGCGGTTGTCCACGGCGGCGATACCCTCGACCCCGGCCGCGATTTCCTCCGCCAGGGCACGTTCGCCTGCATCGGAGACACTGCCCTCGAGGGTCACTACCGCATCCTGCACCGCGATGTCGACCCGGAACGGGCTGAGAAACGGACTGTGGAAGTAGAGTGCGGCGATGGCGGCCTTGAGGCAGGGATCGGTACAGCCCTCGTTCTGTACTTCGGCCGCCGCCGCGGACAGGGTGCAACATAGCAGACATAGCGCCAGGTATCTGTTTTTCATTGCAGTTACTCCTCTGCGTCAGTTGGCGGCTCTCGCCCGGAAGCCTTGTTGTGGCAACATTCGAGTAAAAATAATCCTGTTGTGCATGAATAAAGTCAATCAGTCCTGATGGGCTGTGGAGGCCGCCTCAAGTGCCCGGGTCCGCGCATGCCGGCGTGGGAGCAATGTCGGGCGGCCTGTATGATCCACGGGCGTGTGTGCCACTACAGGGGCGGAACAACGGCGGCAGCCCGGGCGGGTATAATCGGCGCGATGAATACCCCGCAACACCCGGCCGCAACGGAAATCCACGCCACTCTCCAGCGGGTGTTCGGTTATACCGCCTTCCGTCCCCATCAGCAGGCCATCATCGAGGAGCTGATCGCCGGCGACGATGCCTTCGTGCTGATGCCGACAGGCGGCGGCAAGTCCCTGTGCTACCAGATCCCCGCGCTGCATCGACCGGGGGTGGCCCTGGTCGTCTCACCGCTGATCTCGCTGATGAAGGACCAGGTGGATGCCCTGCAGGCCAATGGCGTGGCGGCAGCCTGCTACAATTCCACGCTGGATTCGGCGCAGGCCCGCCAGGTGCTGGCCATGCTGCATGACCGCGAACTGGACCTGCTTTACATCAGCCCGGAGCGCCTGATGAGCGCCGGTTTTCTGGAACGGCTGGCGGACATCGACATCGCCCTGTTCGCCATCGACGAGGCCCACTGCGTTTCCCAGTGGGGGCATGATTTCCGCCCCCAGTATCAGCAGCTGGGGGCACTGCGCAGCCACTTCCCGGGTATCCCGCTGGCCGCCTTTACCGCGACGGCGGATGCCCAGACCCGGGATGACATCGTGCGGGTGCTCGGGCTTGGCAAGGCCAGGCGTCACGTCACCGGGTTCGACCGCCCCAACATCCGTTACACGGTGCTGGAAAAGCACAGGCCTTTCGAACAGCTGTTGCGCTTTCTGGAGAACCGTGCGGGCCAGGCGGGCATCGTCTACGCGCTGAGCCGCAGGCGAGTGGAAGAGGTGGCCGGGAAACTCCAGGCCCGGGGTGTCTGTGCGGCGGCCTACCATGCCGGTCTGCCGGCCGCCACGCGCCGGGAGGTGCAGGAGGACCTGCTGCGCGACGAGCTGCAGGTGGTGGTCGCCACCGTGGCCTTCGGCATGGGCATCGACAAGCCCGATGTGCGTTTCGTCGTGCACTATGATATGCCGAAGCATATCGAGGGCTATTACCAGGAGACCGGCCGGGCCGGCCGCGATGGCCTGGACGCCGAGGCCCTGCTGTTGTTCGGTGCCCAGGACGTGGGGACTGTGCGCCGCCTGATCGAGAACAACGAAAATCCCGGGCAAAAGCGTATCGAGGTGCACAAGCTCAACGCCATGGTGGCGCTGGCCGAAAGCGTTACCTGCCGGCGCCGGGTGCTGCTCAATTATTTCGGCGAACGGCTGGCGCAGGACTGCGGCAACTGCGATGTCTGCCTGAACCCGCCGGAACAGTTCGATGCCACGCTGGATGCACAAAAGGCGCTGTCCTGCATCTACCGGCTCGGCCAGCGTTTCGGGGTAAAACATGTCGTGGATGTGCTGAGGGGCGCCGATAACGAGCGCATCCGTTCACTGCATCACAGTCAGCTGAGCACCTATGGCCTGGGTCGCGACCGGAGCGATCAGGAATGGACGTCCATCATCCGCCAGCTCATTCATCATGGCTATCTGCTGCAGGACATCGCCAGTTATTCGGTACTCAAGCTTACCGAGGCCGCCCGGCCGTTGTTGCGCGGCGAACAGAGCCTGCACCTGGCCAAACCACGGATTCGCGAACAGACGAAGCGGCAGCGTCCCGGTGCGGATGCCGCACAGGGACCTTACGACGAGGCCCTGTTCGACCGGCTCCGGGATCTGCGCAGGCGCATCGCCGCGGAACAGGGCGTGCCGCCCTATATCGTGTTCGGTGATGCCAGTCTTGTGCAGATGGCACGGGACAAGCCGACGGATGAAGCCGGACTCCTGAATATCACGGGCGTGGGCCAGCACAAGCTGGGTAAATACGGCAGCGACTTTCTGGATACCATTGCCTCACACGGCATGGCGCAGGGCGAATAGACGGCAGGGCCGGCTGCGCCGCGCGGCTGGATTACTGGAAAACAGGCGGATTGTGCTCCCACTGTCAGCAGGATTGCGCGACTGTTGCTGTAGGAGATGCCTGTCGCACGCAAGACAGGGTGCTTCCAGGCGGTTGCCGGGACGGCAACATCAGAGCGTTGCCGGCGTTTGTTTGCGTCGCCGCGACGGTTTGCCTCCTTCAGTCCGGATGTAAATTTGTTATCCTGTCCACCAGATTCAAAAGGGAATATTGCCGGAACGTGCAAGCGACCACCCAACAGCAGGGGCTGTACATTCTTCTCATCAGTGTGCACGGCCTGATTCGTGGGCACGATCTGGAGCTGGGGCGCGATGCCGATACCGGCGGTCAGATCAAGTACGTGGTGGAACTCGCCCATGCGCTGGGGCAATGCGCGGACGTGCAGCGCGTGGATCTCCTGAGCCGGCGCATCGTCGACTCGCATGTCAGCGCCGACTATTCCCGTCCCCGGGAGCGGCTTTCCGACAAGGCGCGTATCATCCGCCTGGATGCCGGGCCGGAAGAATATCTTCCCAAGGAACAGCTGTGGGATCATCTGGACAGCTTCGCCGACCGGGCGCTGGACTACCTGCGCGAACTCGGTCAAAGCCCGCACATTGTACATTCGCATTATGCCGACGGCGGCTATGTCGGCACCCGCATGGCTAACATGCTGGGCGTGCCGCTGGTACATACGGGACACTCGCTGGGACGGGACAAGCGCCGGCGCCTGCTGGCGAGCGGCCTGAAGCGGGACGACATAGAGCAGCGCTACAACATGTCGCGGCGCATCAATGCCGAGGAGGACACGCTGGGTGCCGCGGAGCTGGTGATCACCAGCACCCACCAGGAAATCGAGGAGCAGTACGAGCGCTACGACTACTACCAGCCGCAGAACATGCGGGTCATACCCCCGGGGACCGACCTGAACCGGTTCCACCCGCCGGACGGGAGTGAACGGAAAAGCCCGATATACCGTGAGATCAGCCGCTTCCTCAAGCAGCCGGAAAAGCCCATGATACTGGCGCTGTCCCGCCCGGATGCGCGCAAGAACATTGCCACGCTGGTGGAGGCCTACGGCGAATCGAAGGAGCTGCAGGCAGCGGCCAATCTGGTCATCATTGCCGGCAATCGTGACGATATCCGGGAACTGGAAGAGGGTGCGCAGGAGGTACTTGCCGATGTCCTGATAAAAATCGACCACTATGATCTGTACGGCAGGGTCGCCTACCCCAAGCACCATCAGGCGGATGATGTTCCGACCATCTACCGGCTGGCCGCGGCGTCAAACGGTGTGTTCGTCAACCCGGCCCTGACGGAACCGTTCGGCCTGACCCTGATCGAGTCCGCCGCCAGCGGTCTGCCGATTGTGGCGACGGACGACGGCGGTCCGATCGATATTATCAACAACTGCCACAACGGTTTTCTGGTGGACCCCCTGGACAGGCAGCGAATCGCCGGTGCGATGCTCAAGGTGTTGAGTGACGTTTCCTCGTGGCGCGAGCTTTCCCGCAACGGGCTTGAAGGTGTACGCCGCCATTATTCATGGACCGCGCATGCCGAGAGCTACCTGGACGCCATCCGCCCGCTGATCGAGCGGGCGGAGCCGGTGGAGCACAGGCTGCTGCCGCAGCGTTCCAGGATGTACCACGATCGCACCATCATCACCGATCTTGACCAGAACCTGCTGGGGGACCCGGAATCGCTTGCCGATTTTGTCAGCGTGATCCGGGAGAACCGCAAGTGCACGACCTTTGCCATCGCCACGGGACGGCGCCTGGACGATGCCTTGAGAATACTGAAGCGTTTCGGTATTCCGCAGCCGGACCTGCTGATTACATCCCTGGGTACCGAGATCTACTACGCACCGCGTCTGACGGCCGACACCGGCTGGTCCCGGCATATCGACTATCTGTGGAATCCCAGGGCGGTACACCGTGTGCTGGACGAATTGCCCGGGCTCAAGCGCCAGCCCGGCTCCGAGCAGAGCCGTTTCAAGATCAGCTACTACATCGATCTGTCGAAAGCGCCCGCCATCGGTGAGATCAACAGCCTGCTCCACCAGAATGACCAGAGCGTCAACGTCTTTTTTTCCTTCGGGCAGTTTCTCGATATCGTCCCGGTACGGGCATCCAAGGGATTTGCCCTGCGCTGGTTCACCGACCAGTGGGACATTCCCCTCGGCCACGTGCTGGCCGCCGGCGGCTCAGGCGCCGACGAGGACATGATGCGCGGCAACACGCAGGCGGTGGTAGTGGCCAACCGCCACCACGAGGAACTCTCCGAACTGGCTGACGTGGAGAATATCTATTATGCCCGGCAGCCGTTTGCCGCGGGCATACTGGAAGCCATCAGGCACTATGAATTCCTTGATAATTGCGGGGTACCGCCGGAATGACGGTAATGACAAGACTGCTGTTGTGCACCGACCTGGACCGGACCCTGCTGCCGAATGGCCGCCAGCCCGAATCCCCGGAAGCCCGTATGCTGTTTCACCGGCTCGTGGCACGGTCAGAGGTGAGGCTGGCCTACGTGACCGGCAGGCACCGGGCCCTGGTGGAGGAGGCCATCGCTGAATACGCGCTGCCAGCGCCCGATTTCGTGATCGGTGATGTCGGCACGACGATTTACGAATGCTCGCAGGGTGACTGGACTCCGCGCGGAGACTGGCGGCGCGAGATCGCGGGTGACTGGGCCGGCCATGACCATGCGCAACTGGCGGTGCTGTTTGCGGACTTCGATGCGCTGGCGCCGCAGGAGCCCGAGAAGCAGAACGAATTCAAGCTCAGTTATTACCTCGCCCTGGACGTCGACCATGAGCAGCTGATAACGGGGATGCAGGCCTTGCTGCAGTCCCGGGGTATTCGCGCCAGCCTGGTATGGAGTATCGACGAGCAAAAGGACATCGGCCTGCTGGATGTATTGCCGGCCTGCGCCACGAAAGTGCATGCCGTCGATTTTTTACGCCGCCAGCTGGGCTACGATCTCGCGCAAACCGTTTTCGCGGGCGACAGCGGCAACGATATGCAGGTCCTGGTCAGCGCCGTTCCCGCGGTGCTGGTTGCGAACGCGAGCGACGCTGTGCGGGATGCGGCCGTGCAGGCGGCGGAAGCCGGCGGACACCGGGAGGCACTGTACCTGGCGCGCGGCGGTTACCTGGGGATGAACGGCAATTACAGCGCCGGTATCATCGAGGGCGTTGCGCACTATCTGCCTGAAATCACGGCGTGGCTGAACGGAGAAGATGCGCATGAATGAAACCCGGCGTACCCGCCCTGTGGTGTTCGGCGAAGTCCTGTTCGATCATTTTCCAGACGGACATGTCGTGCTGGGTGGTGCGCCTTTCAACGTGGCCTGGCATCTGCACGCCTTTGGCCGGAACCCCCTGATGATTTCCCGCATCGGCGATGATTCCCTGGGACGCCGGATCAGGCAGGCCATGGAGGCGCAGGCGATGGATGCCGGCGGCCTGCAGCTGGACAGCCAGCATGCCACCGGGACGGTGGATGTGAGCTTCAGTGACGGCGAACCGTCCTACGATATCGTCAGGGACCGGGCATGGGACTTTATCAGCGAGCGGATGCTGCCGCCACTGACCGATGCCGTGCTGCTTTATCACGGCAGTCTGGCCTTGCGGAATCCGGTTTCCAGGAAAGCCTTCGATGCGATCATCCGGCAAAACCTCGCCCCGGTGTTCGTCGACGTCAACCTGCGGGATCCCTGGTGGCAGCGCGATACGGTGCTGTCCCTGCTGCACAACGCGCGCTGGGCGAAGATGAATGCGGGTGAACTGGCACAGCTGTTTCCCGACCTTGCCGATACGCATGCGCGTGCCCGGGCGCTGCTCGACGGCTATGGCCTGGAGTGGGTGGTCATCACCCGGGGTGCGGGAGGCGCCCTGGCCTACATGGCGGCGGGTGAACCCGCGGCGGTGACGCCGGAGCGGCACATGGACGTGGTCGATACCGTGGGGGCGGGTGATGCCTTTTCCAGCGTGCTGGTACTGGGTCTGCTGAAGGGATGGCCGCTGCCGCTGATGCTGCAGCGTGCGCAGGCGTTCGCTTCTTCCATTGTCGGTGTGCGGGGTGCCACCGTGTCCTCCGCAGGATTCTATCAACGCTTTTACAGGGACTGGGATCTGACATGAGGCTGAATGACGGTTTTCTGGAACTGCTGCAGACTTACCTGAAACAGAAACGCCAGGATGCGCATCGCGTGATCCACCGTTTCCGAGAGCAGAACCAGGCTTTCTTGCTGCGCAGCGAGCTGCGGTCCATGTTCGGCGAGTTGTGCGCGGAACCCGACGGCCGGAGCCTGATCGACTCCCCCTTGCAGATGATGATCAACTGGGCGCAGGAAGGCGCCCTGGACAATACCTATTGCTACCTGGCGCTGCGCACCCGCGTGGCGCGCTGGAGCTACATCCGTTTCCAGCTGGACACCCTGGACGTGGAAGAACTGGATGTCTCCAGTTATCTGGCGGCCAGGGAGCGCCTGGTCAACGGCTCCGGCATGCAGGACCCCCATCACGTGCTGGAAGTTGACCTGGGGCCCTTTTCGCGCGAGTTTTCCAAGCTGCAGGAGGCGCATTCCATCGGCCGCGGCGTCGAATTTCTGAACCGGCGCCTGTCCAGCCAGCTGTTCCAGGATCTGGGCAAGGGCGACCGGCGCCTGCTGGAGTTTCTGCGCGTGCATCAGTACCGCGGGCAGCAGCTGATGCTCAACGAAGGGGTTGACGATGTCCAGGGGCTGCGCGCGGCGCTGCGCGGGGCGTGTGACTACCTCGAGACACAACCCGCGGAAGCCGGCTGGGGCGAGGTGGGACACCAGATGCGCGTGCTGGGATTCGAGCCGGGCTGGGGGGGGACGCGGGAAGCCATGGTCGACAGCATCAACCTGCTGCTGGATATCCTGGAAGCGCCGTCACCCGGCAACCTGGAAAAATTCCTGGCACGCATACCGATGATCTTCTCCATCGCCATCCTGTCGCCGCATGGCTGGTTCGGGCAGACGGGCGTGCTGGGACGACCGGATACCGGCGGGCAGGTGGTGTATATCCTCGACCAGGTGCGTGCGCTGGAGCGCGAAATGCGCCAGCGCGTTCATGAGCAGGGGCTGGAAATCGATCCGCAGATCCTGGTCGTGACGCGCCTGATTCCGGATGCCGAGGGAACGACCTGCGACCAGCGGATCGAGTCCATCGCCGGCACCCATGATGCCAGGATACTGCGTGTCCCGTTTCATACCGATCACGGGGATATCATCTCGCACTGGATATCGCGCTTCGAAATATGGCCCTACCTGGAACGCTTTTCGTTCGATGCCGAGCGTGAAGTGCTGGCCGAACTGGGCGACCGTCCGGACCTGATTATCGGCAACTATTCCGACGGCAACCTGGTGGCGGCCCTGATCTCGCAACGCCTCAAGGTGACGCAGTGCAATATCGCCCACGCGCTGGAAAAAACCAAGTACATCTACTCCGATCTCTACTGGCGTGCCAACGATGCGCAGTATCATTTCTCCGCACAGTTCACCGCCGACCTGATCGCCATGAATACGGCGGACTTCATTATCACCTCGACCTATCAGGAGATCGCCGGCACCGGCGAAGGTGTGGGCCAGTACGAGGCGCATACGGCGTTTACCATGCCCGGCCTGTACCGCGTGGTGAGTGGCATCGATGTGTTCGATCCCAAGTTCAATATCGTCTCGCCGGGGGCGGATGCCGATGTGTATTTTCCGGCCAGCGACACGGAACACCGCCTGAGCCACCTGCATGATGAAATCAATGAATTGATTTTCGGACAGGAGATGGCATTCGATATCCGCGGTGTGCTGAAAGCGCGCGACAAGCCCCTGGTATTCAGCATGGCGCGGATGGACCGCATCAAGAACCTGACCGGGCTCGTGGAGTGGTATGGCAACAATCCGGAGTTGCGGGACATGGCCAACCTGCTGATCGTTTCCGGGCACGTCAATCCGGAATTGTCGAATGATGCGGAGGAGCGGGAGGAGATCCAGCGCATGCATGGCCTGATGGACCACTATCAGCTGGACGGACAGGTGCGCTGGCTGGGCAAGCATCTGGAGAAAGGCCTGGCCGGGGAACTGTACCGGGTGGTCGCCGACCTGAAGGGCGCGTTCGTGCAGCCGGCCCTGTTCGAGGCGTTCGGCCTGACCGTTATCGAGGCGATGAGCAGCGGTCTGCCGACCTTCGCCACCTGGTTCGGCGGCCCGATGGAGATTATCGTGGACAGTGTATCGGGCTTTCATATCGATCCCAATGAGGGGGAGCAGGCAGCGGCGCGCCTGGCGGACTTCTTCAAACGCTGCGCGGCGGATCCCGGGGAATGGCAGCGTATATCACAGGGAGCGCTGCTGCGGGTCGAGGAACGCTATACCTGGAAGCGCTACGCCGAGCGTCTGATGACCCTGTCGAGGGTGTACGGGTTCTGGCGCTATGTCACAGACCTGGAGCGGGCCGAAACGCAACGCTATCTGGAGATGTTCTACGCCCTGCAGTTCCGGCCGCTGGCGCAGCAGCTGCTCGCCTGATCCGCCTGCGGGGCGGCGCCCGGAGCGCTTCGCCAGGTCCTTGTTTGCGCAGGAAATATCCTGCCTCGGGAAGGGCACGGGGTTGCAAAGAGAGTTTGAGGTTCCCGGTGCGCACCCTATAATAGTCACCGGGTTGGATCCCGTTATGGTGGCTTGTGCCGGTCCCCCCGCGACGATAAGCTGTGAACCCCGTCAGGCCCGGAAGGGAGCAGCGGCAGCAGTGGACTCGGGCGCCGGGGTGTGGCTGGTACAGGTCACCGCCCATAGTGTCCCGGTGAATATTGCAGGTGCAGGAGCCCCGCTTGCCGGCGAAAACCGGGCCGCGATATCAACCCCGTGTAATATACCCGAGGAGTCTCTGAATAATTCACGATACCCTGTTTCTACAGCAAAGGATTTTCCGGTTAAATATTTCGGGTTTCTTTGCGTCTTTGCGATAAATCACCATACATCAAAGCGTCCCTAATAAAATGAGCTATCAGGTCCTGGCGCGCAAATGGCGGCCCCGTACATTCACCGAGCTGGTTGGCCAGGACCACGTGCAGCGGGCGCTGGTCAACGCGCTCGACAATGACCGGCTGCATCATGCCTACCTGTTTACCGGCACCCGCGGGGTGGGCAAGACGACCATCGCCCGGATATTCGCCAAGGCGCTGAATTGCGAGGAGGGAGTGAGTTCGGCGCCGTGCGGTCAATGCAGCGCCTGCCTGGAAATCGATGCGGGACGCTTTATCGACCTGATCGAGGTGGATGCCGCCTCGCGCACCAAGGTGGAGGATACCCGCGACCTGCTGGAGAATGTGCAGTACGCACCGACCCGGGGGCGGTACAAGGTCTACCTCATCGACGAGGTGCACATGCTCTCGGGCCATAGCTTCAACGCCCTGCTGAAAACCCTTGAGGAGCCCCCGCCGCACGTGAAGTTCCTGCTGGCGACCACGGACCCGCAGCGGCTGCCGGTCACCGTACTGTCGCGCTGTCTGCAGTTCAACCTCAAGCACCTGACCCCGGTACAGATCACCGGGCAGCTGACGTCCATCCTGGCAAAGGAGGATGTCAGGGCGGATGAGAATGCCATCCGGCAGCTCGCCTTCGCCGCCGACGGCAGCATGCGCGATGCGCTGAGCCTGCTGGACCAGGCCATCTCCTTCGGCGGCGGTGTACTGCAGGAAGCCGAGGTGCGGGCGATGCTGGGTACCATAGACCGTGACGTCGTCTACCGGCTGCTGGAGGCCCTTGCCTCGCAGGACGCCGCCCGCCTGCTGGCGGAGGTCGGCCGGGCGGACGAGTTCGCGCCGGATTACGCGGCACTGCTTGCCGAGGTGATTGTCGTGCTGCAGCGAATCGCCCTGGCGCAGATCCTGCCGGATGGCGTGGATGATGCCTACGGCGACCGCGACGCCGTGATCGAACTTGCCGGCAAGCTGGCGCCCGAGGATGTCCAGCTGTATTACCAGATCGCCCTGCTCGGGCGGCGTGATCTGTCGTTGTCGCCGGAACCGCGTGGCGGCTTTGAAATGGTCATGCTGCGCATGCTTGCCTTCCAGCCGGCGGGCGTGGCGAATCCGCGGACCTCGGGCGGTGCGACGCAGGGGCGGCAAACCGCGCCGCGGCGTTCGGAGACGCCGGCGCAGCAGGGACAGGCCGCACAGTCTGCCGGCGGTGTGCCGGAACAGGCGCGCCCGACGCAGACTGCCACCGGGGACGACGATTGGGCGGATACCGTGCAGGCACTGTCCGTTCGCGGGATGGTACGGGAAATGGCATTGAATTGTGTCTGCCACGGGATGGACAATGACATCATTCGCCTGTCCCTGGATCCGGCACACGTGAACCTGCTGGGCAAGGAGCGGCAGCAGGTCCTGGAACAGGCCCTGTGCGAGCATTACGGGCGGCCCGTCAAGGTCGCGATTGCCAGGGGTGAGCAGCCCGGCTGCGAAACACCGGCACGCCGGCAGTTACGCGAACAGGATGAGCGACAGCGGCAGGCGGTGAATGCCATCGAGAATGACACAAATATCAAGGCGATCCTGGATACGTTTGGCGGTTCGGTACAGGCCGGTTCAATCCGTCCGCGCGACTAGCGCAGCGTTTATCAACGCCTGCGGGTGATACTCAAATTACTTTCAATCAGGGATTTCTCTGGATTTTTCCGAAAACATTTTTGGTAAACGAGGTGACAGTGATGAAAGGTGGAATCGGCAACCTGATGAAACAGGCCCAGGAAATGCAGGCCAGCATGCAGAAGGCCCAGGAGGAACTGGCCAGCCTGGAGGTCACCGGCGAGTCCGGCGGCGGCATGGTCAGGGTCGTCATGACGGGCAAGCATGAAGTCCGGCGGGTGGCGATCGACGACAGCCTGCTGCAGGATGACAAGGACATGCTGGAAGACCTGGTGGCCGCGGCCATCAACGATGCCACCCACAAGGTCGAGGCCGCCACCCAGGAACGCATGTCCAGCCTGACGGCCGGCATCAACCTCCCGCCGGGAATGAAGCTGCCTTTTTGATCGTGTTGCTTAATGACGACCTCCCGTATCATTGACGATCTGATCGAGGCCCTGCGGTGTCTGCCGGGTGTCGGCCCGAAATCCGCGCAGCGGATGGCCTTTCACCTGCTCGAATACAATCGTGACGGCGGCCGTCGCCTGGCAGCGGCACTCGATGCGGCGATGGAGCGGGTGGGCCACTGCGGGGAATGCCGGACACTGAGCGAGACCGGCGTCTGTTCGCTGTGTGCGAATGCGCAGCGCGACCGCGGGCAGTTGTGTGTGGTGGAGACGCCGGCCGATGTGCAGGCCCTCGAACAGTCAACGGGTTACAAGGGTCTGTATTTCGTGCTGATGGGGCATCTCTCGCCGCTGGACGGCATCGGCCCGGATGCCCTCGGGCTGGAGCAACTGGATGCCCGGCTGGGGTCCGGGCAGGTGCAGGAGCTGATTCTTGCCACCAACCCCACGGTCGAGGGGGAAGCAACGGCGCATTTCATCAGCGAAATGGCGGCCGCCCGCGGGGTACGCACCACCCGGATTGCCCACGGTATTCCGCTGGGCGGGGAACTGGAATATATCGACGGGGGGACCCTGTCCCAGGCGTTTGCCGGCAGGATCGAGATTTGACCGTTTCACCGCAGAGACGCGGAGGACGCAGAGAACTCAATAGATAACCAACCGCAAAGACGCCAAGTTCGCGAAGGAAAATCAATATCATGATGTCAGAATCACAGGACGCAATGGATGGAACAATTTGCGTCGTTTGGATCTATAAAGCGTTTATTGGTTTTGTAACTGTATTTCTTTGCGCCTTTGCGGTTGATTTTTCCATATCTCTGCGTCTCTGCGGTGATATTTTCATGCGTACAGGAGAACAAGATGGCGGATTGTCTGTTCTGTAAAATGGTGACCGGCGACATCAAGCCGGATGTGGTCTTCGATGATGACGAAGTGCTTGCCTTTCGTGACGTGAATCCACAGGCACCCACGCATGTGCTGGTAATTCCCAAGGTGCATATCCCCACCACCAACGACCTGGACGCTGACAATGCCGGTATCGTGGGCCGGATGTATCTGGCCGCCAAACGGATTGCCGCGGATGAAGGAATAGCGGAGCCGGGTTATCGCGTGGTCATGAACTGCAACCCCGGCGCCGGGCAGTCCGTATACCATCTGCATCTGCATCTGCTGGGCGGGCGGCCGATGGGATGGCCGCCGGGTTGATTGTTTGCGTGCATTGGCCTTGCGCCCTACACAGGCTGTTTCACCGCAGAGACGCAAAGTTCGCAGAGAAAAACCAATAAATAATGTCAGGACACAGGATGCAATGAACGCAGATTCAACTTTGAAGTGCAACGGTTAACGAAGTTCTGGTATTGAAGAAGACCTCGTGGGGTGTGCGAAAGCCAAGAGATTTCCTCGGGCGGTGGTTGAGTTTGTCCATGGCCTGTTTGATTTCCTGTTGGGTGACGGTTGTCAGATCCCGGTGTTTCGGGAAGTACTGTCGGATGAGGCCGTTGGTATTTTCGTTCAGTCCACGCTCCCAGGAGGCATAAGGATGCGCGAAGTAGACCCGGGCATCAAGGTCGGCCGCCATGCCTTCATGGTCGGCGAACTCGCGACCATTGTCATAGGTCAGGGTGTACACCCGGTCTTTGTGTGGAGCAAGGCCCTGTGTAACGGCATGGCGAACTGCCTCAGCTGTCTTGCGGGGAACGGCCTGGATGACCGTATACAGCGACTTGCGCTCGACCAGCGTCACCAGGGCGCCCCGATGGCCCTTGCCAATCACAGTATCACCTTCCCAGTCACCAAAACGCTTACGTGCATCGACAATGGCTGGTCGATCGTCAATCGAAGTCTGATTTGGGATGATGCCGCGCCTGTCGTAGGTGCCATAGCGTTTACGGCGAGCCTTCTGACAGCGCAGGGAACGGTACAGGTCGCCGCCTGAGTGTTTGTCCGCATAAATGTACTGGTAGATCCATTCATGGCTAATAGACACACCTTGCTCCATCTCCAGCCGGCCAACGATCTGCTCAGGACTCCACTCGTCGCGGATCAGCGCCTCGACTCGCTGCCAGATCTCGTCACCGAGACGGGCCTGGGTTTTCTCGCGGCGCCGTGCCAGGGCCAGATTGTGAGCCTGCTGAGGGCGATAACCCTTCAAGCCCCGATTCCGGCGAAGTTCCCGGCTGATCGTCCCAGGATCGCGGCCAACGATCTCGGCAATCTCAGCCTGAATATGGCCGGCTTTCTTGAGCGCATAAATTTGGTATCGTTCCTCTTGGGTAAGCTGCGTGTAGCTCATCGGTGCTCCTCTTGCTTGGCGGTGAGATCAGCTGCGATCCTACCGCAGCTTGCCCTCTTACCGTCAGGTAGAGTTGCACTTACAAATTGAATTCACGGAATGAAATAAATTACGCTGTATGGGATTATCTTTCGTTTATTTTTTTGTCATTTTATTCCTTTGCGTCTTTGCGGTTGAATTTTCGATTGACTCTGCGTCCTCCGCGCCTCTGCGGTGAGTTTCGCAGGGCGCAATACGTCGCGCTATTGCGCCCTGCATGGTTTTACGGGGACTGCAGGAGCCGTTGGTAACTCACCATCCGGCGTTCGCTGATCCGGCCGGCGGCGACGGCCGCAAGGACGGCACAGCCGGGTTCGTTCAGATGGCGGCAATCATTGAACCGGCATTCGCCGAGCAAGGGCCTGAATTCGCGGAATCCATTCTGCAGTTCCTGTGCGGCAAATTCGCCCGGGTGAAAGTCGCGTACCCCGGGTGAATCGATCAGGCTGCCACCTTGCGGCAGGTGATAGAGCGTGGTGGCAGTGGTGGTGTGTTTTCCCTGGCCGGAGGCATCCGACAGTTTGCCGATCGTGATATCGAGGTCAGGCAACAGCCGGTTGACCAGAGAAGATTTACCGACACCCGACTGGCCGACCAGGATGCTGGCCTTGCCGGACAGGCAGGCGGAAAATTCCCTGATACCGGTGTTTTTCAGGGCGCTGGTCAACAGTATCCGGTAGCCTATGCGTTCGTATTCCCCGATCAGCGGCTGCAGCCCCTCGCGTTCACCGCTGTCCAGCAGGTCCGACTTGTTGATGACAATCAGCGGCTGTGTCTGTGCCAGCTCGGCGGCGACGGTGTATTTGTCGATCAGGCCGGCGTCCAGCGCCGGTTCCGGCGCGGCTTCGATAACGATCTGGTCGATATTCGCAACCAGCGGCCGCCGGGCATTGTTGCCGGTGGCGCGTAACAGGATCGTGCGACGCGGCAGCAGCGCCTCGATAACGCCCTCCAGCGGACCGGTCGGCCGCCACTCGACGGCATCCCCGCACACCGAGGGCCCCAGGCCGCGGCGTGCCACGCAGCGGTGCAGGCCGCCGCAATCGTCTTCCACCAGCTGGTGTCTTCCGTAATTGACAATGACCAGCCCGGTTCGGGTAGGCTCGGGTGCGTTGCTGCGGGATGTCGGGGATGGCTGCGCTGCAATCCGGTTGCTGGATGCGGGCATGCGCGGTGATTTTATTCGGGGGCCGGCAGCAGGGCGTCGAGTCTGGCGGCGCAAATAAAATCGTTTTCCGACAACCCGCCGATCGCGTGGGTGCTGTAGCGGACGTGGCAGCGGTTGTAACCCACCTCGATATCGGGGTGATGGTCCTGTTCGTGCGCGACCCATGCCAGTGCGTTGACAAAGGCCATGGTCCGGTAATAGTTCTTGAATCTGAATGTCCGGCTGATCTCCCGGCCGGGCTCATCCAGGCGCCAGTCGGCATGGAGTCCGGCCAGCAGGCCCTCGGCCTGTTCGTGATTCAGCGGTATGTCGCCCTTCGCGCAGGGCTTGCAATGTCTGCTGGTGAGATCGTCGACGCCCATTATTTAAAGTGGTAGTAGTTTTTGTTCAGGTAGGCGGCAACGGCTTCGATTTCATCATCAAACCACTTCAGTCCGAGTGATGCATCGCAGCGGCCGATCTGGCTGGTGAGGGCGTCCATGGATTTGACATGCCGGTTCTTGCGGGTATACATGCTGTCGTCATGACAGCTCGTGCAGTATTGACCGTGCAGTGCCTTGCCGATAGCAACATCCGCGGCGGACAACGGGACCGCCACCATTGCGAGGCAGGCCGCTGTCAGCAGCAAGGGAAGTTTATTCATGTTCGGTCTCCTCGTCATGTTGCCCCCATATTAGCGGATATGTGTGCAATGCGCACCGGTGCGGGCGGGTGTGAGTCATGAAAGGCAGAATACAGCGGGTCCGGTGTCAGGGTGCTGGCGTTCTCCCGGTACATCTTGACGAGGGCACGGGTCAGATCCGCACCGCTGGACTGCCGGACTGCATAGGCATCGGCCTCGAATTCATGCTTGCGTGAGAGCATTGCCATCAACGGCTGGAGGAAAAAGGCGAATACCGGCATGACCATCATGAACAGCATCAGCGCCATCCAGGGGGAGGGCCGGGTGATGCCGAGGCCGTTGTAAAACCAGCTCTCGCCGGCGAGCCAGCCGAGCACCGCCAGACCGGCAAGGCTGAGGGCGGCGCTGGACAGCAGGCGCTTCTGGATATGTCGTAACCTGAAATGTCCCAGTTCATGGGCCAGGACCGCCTCGATTTCCTGCGGTTCGAGCGATTCCAGCAGGGTATCGAAGAACACGATGCGCTTGTTGCTGCCGAAGCCGGTGAAGTAGGCGTTGCCGTGCCCGGAGCGCTTCGACCCGTCGATGACGAAAATCCCCTTGCTGCGGAATCCGCACTTGTCCAGCAGGGTCTGGATGCGCTGCTGCAGGCCGGCATTTTCCAGCGGTGAGAACCGGTTGAACAGGGGGGCAATCACGGCCGGGTAGGCCCAGTACATGATGAGGGTAAAGGCCATCCATACGATCCATACATACAGCCACCAGAGTCCGCCGGATGCTTCCATGATCCACAGGGCCAGCGCGATGACGGGCCCGCCGATGATCAGCAGCAGCAATCCCTGTTTCAGCAGGTCGCCGAGGAAAATACCGATGGTTTCACGATTGAATCCGAAACGCTGTTCCACGACAAAGGTGTGATACAGGCTGAAGGGCAGATCGAGGAGCGCCATGATGATCATGGCACTCAGCATCAGTCCGGTACCTGTCCAGATCGGGCCGATCCCGGCGGCGCGCCACGTGTTGTCCAGCCACTCGAGGCCCCCGCCCAGGGTCCATACCAGCAGCAACAGGCTGTCCCAGCCCAGGGCGAGCATGCCGATACGGGTTTTGGTGATGGTGTAATCCGCTGCCTTGCGATGGTCGTCCAGCGGTATGCGTTCGGCAAAGGATTCGGGTACCTGTTCACGGTGACTGCGCACATGGGCCAGGTGCCGCCCGGCCAGCCACAGGCGCAGCAGGATGGAAGCCGCCAGTGTGACGAGGAAAATCAGGGTGAAGGCACTCATTGCCGGTCCGTTCTGTTTTGCATAAGTATCAGATTAGCCTCTGGTACAATGCGACTCAACCACAAATTCAGGAAGGAAGAAACTGGCCATGATGCAAGATGCCGGCAACCTGATCTGGGTCGACCTTGAAATGACCGGGCTTGATACCGCCACGGACAGCATCATCGAGATCGCGACCATCGTGACGGATGCACAACTGAACATCCTGGCGGAAGGGCCGGTGCTGGCCATTCATCAGCCGGACGCGGTGCTGCATGGCATGGATGAATGGAATACCCGGCAGCACGGGAAGTCGGGACTCATCGAGCGGGTCCGCCAGAGCAAACTCGACGAACAGGACGCCGAGCGTCTGACCATCGAATTTCTGGGCCGCCATGTCCCGGCGAAGACTTCGCCCATGTGTGGCAACAGCATCTGCCAGGACCGGCGTTTCATGGCACGCTGCATGCCGGAGCTGGAGCGCTATTTCCATTACCGCAATCTGGATGTCAGTACCATCAAGGAACTGGTGGCCCGCTGGTCACCCGGTATCGCGGCCGGATTCAGGAAGGGCGGCACGCACCTGGCCCTGGACGATACGCGCGACTCGATTCGCGAACTGCAGTATTACCGGGCGCATTTTTTCAAGTACTGAAAGGGTGGTCGCCCTGGCGCGCGACCATCCGGCCTCAGGTCTCTACCGGCAGGTCGGGGTTGTTGCCCCAGTCCGACCAGGAACCCGGGTAGGCCTTCAGGCGCTCGAAGCCGAGGTGTTTGAGCACCAGCCAGGTGTGCGCGGAGCGGTGATGGGTCTGGCAGTAGGTGATGACCTCCCTGTCCGGTGTGACCCCCTGCGCAGCCAGCATATCCGTCAATTCGTCGTCCGCCCTGAAACGCAGGTTGCGTTGCTGGTCCATCAGTTGCGTCCATTCGAGATTGACGGCGCCGGGGATGTGTCCGCCGTGTGTGGCGAATTTTCTTTGCCCGGTGAATTCGGCCGGACTGCGGACATCCAGCAGGCAGGTATCCGGATTGCCCAGCCGCTGCTTGATGTATGCGCTGTCGGCCGCCGGCCGGCTGTCGGGCCGGGGCAGGAAACGGCCCGCAATCGGCGTGACGGGTGCGATCGCGCGTGCATGAGCTTCGTTGGCCCAGGCGTGCAGTCCGCCGTTCAGCAGCGAGTAGTGCCGGTGCCCGGCGCACTCCAGTGTCCAGAGCAGGCGTGCGGCGCAACCGCCGCCTTCGTCATCGTAGGCGACAACATGGGTGTGTTCGCTGATGCCGACGGCGGAAAGCACGGCCGCCAGGGTGGCCTCATCCGGGAGCAGACCCATGACCGGTTTCCTGGCGGCGGTGATCCGGGTGTAATCCAGATGCACGGCACCCGGGATATGCAGCTGCGCGTAGGTCGCGGCCTTGCCGATATCGACGATGAGCAGATTGTCCTCGCCGCTGGCGTCTTCCAGGGTGTCGGGTTCGATCAGGAGGGGCAGGCGGGTGCTGTTCATGTGTTCGTTTCCATTGTCCGGGGTTCAAGCAGTTCGAGCCAGTGCATCACGGGCACCCCGGCATGACCGGCCATGTGCTGCAGGCAGCCGATATTGGCCGTGGCGATCAGTTCGGGACAGTCGGCCAGCAGGTTCGCCAGTTTAGCCTCACGCAGCCGGGTTGCAAGTTCGGGCTGCAGGATCGAGTAGGTGCCTGCCGAACCGCAGCACAGGTGGGCGTCCGTGACTGGCAGCAATTCATACCCCAGTCGGGTCAGCAGTTTTTCCACCGTACCATCCAGTTGCTGCGCATGCTGCAGTGTGCAGGGCGAATGAAAGGCGATTTTCCGGTATTCCTCCCGCCGCCTGACAACGCCTTCCTGCTGTTGCGCCGCAAGCACCTCACTGACATCCCTTGCCAGTTCACTGACCCGGGCCGCCTTGCCGGCATAGGCCGGGTCGGCGGCCAGCAGGCGCCCGTAGTCTTTCACCATGGGCGCACAGCCGCTGGCGGTAATGACGATCGCTTCGACGCCGGCTTCGATGGCGGGCCACCAGGCATCGATGTTGGCGCGCATGAATCGTCCGGCCTCCCCGGCAGCGCCCAGGTGATGGCTCAGTGCGCCGCAGCATCCACCGCGCCCGGGTGTGATGGCGCCGATGCCGAATGCGGCCAGTACCCGCCGGGCGGCATGATTGATCTGCGGTGCCAGCGCAGGCTGTACACAGCCATCCGGCAACAGCATGGTGCGCGCGAATTGCCGGGCGGGTTCGACCGGAGCCATCTTGCGGCGGACGGGCAGGCGCTGTTTCAACGCTGCCGGCAGCAGCGGGCGCAGCAGTTGAGCGGCGCGCAGCAACGGCCGGAAGCGGCCCGGGTAAGGCAGTACGGTGCGCAGCGCGAGGCGCAGCAGCCGCTGCCCGGTCTTGCGTGGTACCTGGCGTTCGACCAGTTCACGGCCGGTATCCAGCAGGCGGTGATAATCCACCCCTGACGGGCAGGTGGTCTCGCAGGCACGGCAGGTCAGGCAGCGGTCGAGGTGCAGCTGGGTCCTGTGCGTCGGTGTGTGTCCTTCCAGCACCTGCTTGATGAGGTAAATACGGCCGCGCGGACCATCCAGTTCATCACCGGTAAGCCGGTAGGTCGGGCAAGTGGCGTTGCAGAAGCCGCAGTGCACGCAGTTGCGCAGGATCTCATCGGCTTCCCGCCCGTCCGGTGTCTGCAGCAGTGCGCGTGTCAGGGTTGTTTGCATGACTTAAAGTGCCGCGTACATGCGGCCCGGATTCAGAATGCCTCGTGGATCGAAGGCCCGCTTGAGACGCTTGTGGAGTGCCAGCAGGGGCGCGGGCAGCGGCTGGAAGATATCGCCGCTGCGCCCGGCGCCGCGAAACAGGGTGGCGTGACCGCCGTGTGCCGCCGCGGCGCTGCGGATGGCGCCGGCGGACGCTTCGGACCTGAGCCAGCGCTGGGCGCCGCCCCAGTCCAGCAGGGTCGACCCGCCGATCTCCAGCGGCGGCGCGGCCGGGGGCAGTGACAGCCGCCACAGGTCGGTATCGCCGCTGAAAAAATCAAGTCCGTGCTCCCGCAATCCCTGCCAGAGCGCGCCGGATTCCTCCATTCTGTCGGCGCCGATGCGTTCCGCCGCCGCCAGGACGCCGCGGCCGGTTCCGGAGAGGCGCACATACAGACGCCCGTCGAAATGACAGGCGCCGGACAGGGGCAGCGGCTGTCCGGCCCAGTGGTTGAACAGTGCGATGGCCTGCGCCTGCGAACAGGCTCTGCACAACGTGATATCGGTCTCCGGGCGTGGCAACACCTTCAGACTGATGTCCAGCAACACGGCAAGCGTGCCCAGTGATCCGGTCAGGGTGCGCGAGACGTCATAACCGGCCACGTTCTTCATGACCTGTCCGCCGAAGCGCAGGCGTTCAGCCTTGCCGTTGAGGCAGGTGATCCCGAGCACGAAATCACGGGCCGCGCCTGCATACGGCCGGGCCGGACCCGACAGGCCGCAGGCGATGACGCCGCCCAGCGTGGCGCGGGTACCGAAATGCGGCGGTTCGAATGCCAGCATCTGGCCTTCCTGTGCCAGCAGGGCTTCCAGCTCGGCCAGGGGCGTACCGGCGCGTGCCGTGATCACCAGTTCCGAAGGCGAGTAGTCGAGCACGCCGCGGTATTCGCCGAGGGACAGGGGCTCGCCCGCGACAGGGCGGCCGTAAAAGGCCTTGCTGCCAGCGCCGTGAATCGCCAGCGGGATGCCACTGGCGGCGGCATGGCGCAGCTTGTCCTGCAGGATTTCTCCCTGGCTCATGGGCGGGTGATGATGATCAGAAACGTTCCAGTTCCGGATGCGGGAGCCGGCCCTGATGGATGTGCATGGCGCCGAATTCGGCACAGCGGTGCAGGGTGGGGATGGCCTTGCCGGGGTTGAGCAGGCCATGCGGGTCAAAGGCCTGCTTGATTGCATGGAACTGCTGCAACTCCGCCGCGCTGAACTGCACGCACATCTGGTTGATCTTTTCCAGACCGACGCCATGCTCGCCCGTGATCGTCCCGCCGACGGCGATGCAGGCCTCGAGGATCTTTCCGCCCAGTTCTTCGGTGCGTTCCAGTTCCCCCGCCTTGTTGGCATCGTAGAGAATCAGCGGGTGCAGGTTGCCGTCACCGGCATGAAAGACGTTGCAAACAGACAGTCCGTATTGCCGTGACATGGCCGCGATTTCGTTCAGCACCCGGGCCAGGTGCTTGCGCGGAATGGTGCCGTCCATGCAGTAATAGTCCGGCGACAGCCGGCCCATGGCCGGGAACGCGGCCTTTCTGCCGGCCCAGAAGCGCTGGCGCTGCTGCTCGTTCTGCGATACCTGCAGTTCCACCGCGCCGGTGTCCCTCAGAACCCGGCTGACGTGCGCGGTCTGCGCCGCCACGTCCTCGCGCGATCCGTCCACTTCGCACAGCAGAATGGCCGCCGCATCCTCTGGATAGCCGGAATGCATGAAGTTCTCCACGGCGCGGATGGCCGGCTCGTCCAGCAGTTCCAGCCCGGCGGGGACGATGCCGCTGGCAATGGTCGCCGTTACCGCTGCGCCGGCGGCATCGACGGAGTCGAATGCCGCCATGACAACCTGCGCGGTCTCCGGTCGCGGCAGCAGTTTCACCGTGACCTCGGTGATGACGCCCAGCAGGCCCTCCGATCCGGTCAGCAGGGCAAGCAGGTCATAGCCCGGACTGTCGAGTGCCGGGCCGCCGATGGTCAGGTGTTCACCATCGATCGTCAGTACCTGAAGTGACAGGATGTTGTGTACCGTCAGTCCGTATTTCAGGCAATGTATGCCGCCGGCGTTTTCCGCGACATTGCCGCCGATGGAGCAGGCGATCTGGGAAGAGGGGTCGGGTGCGTAATACAGGCCAAAGCGTGCGGCCGCTGCCGAGATGGCCAGGTTGGTGACACCCGGTTGTACCCGCGCAGTGCGGTTTTCCGTGTCGATTTCCAGAATGCGGTTGAATCTTGCCAGGCTGAGCAGGACGCCGCCGTCCACCGGCATGGCACCGCCGGACAGTCCGGTACCGGCGCCGCGCGCTACGACCGGCACGCCGTTTTTGTTGCACAGTTGCAGGACACAGCCGACCTGTTCCAGTGTTTCCGGCAGGACCACCACCTCCGGCAGCTTGCGATAGGCGGACAGCGCATCACACTCATAGGGCCGCAGTTCCTCCGCATCGGAAAGTATGCATGCTTCCGGGAGCTGTTCTCGCAGCAGTGATGTTATGCCGCTTTCAGGCATGAATAAGCTGTTTTGTCAACGGTTGACCTGTCGTCAAGATATGCCGATTATCGCCGATACTGTTTGAAATACCACTATTACATTGATGCAGGGTTCTGTGATGCCGGTGACACATACCATGTTATGATCTGAACATGCAGAGCACCGTACAACAGTTTCAACATCATGGCATACCGCCGCGAAGCTTCGCCGGGCTGATGGAATTGTATGAATGCAATTACATCAGGCTGCGCAACCTGGTGCCTGATCTCGCTGCCCTGCCGGCCGAAGCGCTCTCCCGTGTAAGCGGCGCACTTGATCTGCGCTTGCGCGTCGTGGAACGCTGCAAGTTTACGACCACGCTGAACCTGACCTATCATTTTTCCGACGCGGCAGGAACCTTCCCGGCACCGGATATGCAGGTGCGTATCTACCACGATGCCCAGGTCGGCGAAGTCATTGCCTGCGGCCGGCGGCGCGGCAGCCGTCACGCGGAATACAACCGCATGCAGCATGACTATTCCCTGGAGCAGAAGTGGCACATGAACCGCTTCCTGCAGAAATGGCTGGGCTATTGCCTGATGCAGGGCCACCGTTTCCATCCCGGCAGGTTCATTGTTCCGGCGCTGGAAGAAACCCTGCAATCCGTAGAGAATTCCATTCTCATCGCTGAATCCTGAAGGATTTTCTCCTTCCTATATCTCTTTGAGGTAGTGCCCGGGCGCTTGCACGGACCCCGGGAGTACCGCATAATATTACCTGAGCGTTTTACTAGGTTATTACCTCCCGGCCCTTGACCGTCGGGGCGCTGGCGGAAAAACCATTATGCGGCTATCGACAAAAGGGCGTTACGCAGTGACTGCAATGCTGGATCTCGCGATCCACCATGATGAAGGTCCCGTGACACTGGCGGATATCTCCGGGGCGCAGGGCATTTCACTGTCCTACCTCGAACAGTTGTTCGCGCGCCTGCGTAAGGAGGGGCTGGTGGAAGGGCTGCGCGGTCCCGGCGGCGGTTACCGCCTGTCGAGGCCACCCGCGGAGATCTCGATTGCCGAAGTCATCGATGCCATCGGCGAGGGTGTGGACGCCACCTCCTGCGGCGGCAGTGAGGATTGCCAGAATGGCGAGCGCTGCCTGACGCACACGCTCTGGCAAAAACTCGGCAGTGAAATCTACACCTTTCTCGACGGGATCACGCTGGCAGGCTTCCTCAAGCGCGACAGGGTCAGTCAGGTCGTGCGCCGCCAGAAGCTGGTAGTTGACTTGCCGGCGCTCGGTCTGAGGAAAACCGTGGCCTGAGAGGCAACAGGGTTTAATTTATCATCAGGGTAGTGTGAATGAATATCAGTATCCCCATTTATATGGACTATTCGGCAACCACACCGGTTGATGAACGCGTTGCCGAGAAGATGTGCACCTATCTCACCCGGCAGGGCAAGTACGGCAATCCCGCCTCGCGTTCGCATGAATTCGGCTGGCAGGCGGAGGCGGCCGTGGAGGATGCCCGTGCGCAGGTGGCGGCGCTGATCAACGCGAACCCGAAGGAAATCATCTGGACCTCCGGTGCCACCGAGTCCGACAACCTGGCGCTCAAGGGCGCGGCGCATTTCTACAAAAAGAACGGCAGGCACATCGTCACCATGAAGACGGAGCACAAGGCGGTGCTCGATTCCTGCCGGCAGCTGGAGCGCGAGGGTTACGAGGTCACCTACCTCGATCCGGAGGCGAACGGTTTGCTGGATCCGGGAAAATTCGAGGCGGCCCTGCGGGATGACACGACTCTGGTTTCGATCATGCATGTCAACAACGAAATCGGTGTGATCCAGGATATCGCCGCCATCGGCGAGATCTGCCGGGAACGCAAGATCGTCTACCATGTCGACGCGGCACAGAGTGCCGGCAAGATACCGATCGATATGGAACAGCTGAAGGTCGACCTGATGTCATTCTCCGCGCACAAGATCTACGGCCCGAAAGGCATCGGCGCCCTGTACGTGCGGCGCAAGCCGCGGGTGCGTCTGGAGGCGCAGATGCATGGCGGCGGTCATGAGCGCGGGCTGCGTTCCGGCACCCTGGCCACCCACCAGATTGTCGGTATGGGTGAGGCGTTCCGGATCGCGCTGGCGGAGATGGCGACAGAGGAGGCGCGTATCCTGGCGCTGCGCAACCGTCTCTGGAACGGCCTGAATGATATGGAAGAGGTTTACCTCAACGGTGATATGGATCACCGCGTGCCGGGCAATCTGAACGTGAGCTTCAACTTCGTCGAGGGCGAGAGCCTGATCATGGCGCTCAAGGATATGGCGGTCTCCTCCGGTTCGGCCTGTACCAGTTCCAGCCTGGAACCGTCCTACGTGCTCAGGGCGCTTGGCAGGAACGATGAGCTTGCGCACAGTTCCATACGGTTTACCATCGGGCGCTTCACCACCGAGGAAGAAGTGGACTATATCGTCGCCAAGGTGCAGGAGAAGGTGGAAAAGCTGCGCGCGCTTTCGCCGCTCTGGGAAATGTACAAGGACGGTATTGATCTGAACTCCGTCAAGTGGGCGGCCCACTAGAGGCAGGGCAGGTATGGCGATTACCCTGACAACGGCGGCGGCAGATCGCGTAAAGCGTTTCCTGGAACAGCGCGGCAAGGGTGTCGGACTGCGCCTGGGCGTCAAGACCACCGGCTGTTCCGGAATGGCCTATGTGCTCGAATTCGTCGATGCCGTCGAGGCGGATGACAAGGTATTCGAGGAGCAGGGCATCAAGGTGATCGTGGATCCGAAGAGCCTGGTCTATCTGGACGGCACCGAACTGGATTATGCCCGGGAAGGGGTGAACGAAGGGTTCCAGTTCAATAATCCCAATGTCAAGGATCTGTGTGGCTGCGGGGAGAGCTTCAACGTCTGATTTCGGCAGTCCGCCGATTCCTCCTTCCGGTTTTCTGTTCATGGCTGCGGATTCCTCCACAACCCACTTCGAACTTTTCGGTCTGCCGCCCTCGTATGACGTGGACCGGGCGGCGCTGGACAGACGGTACCGTGAACTGCAGCGGACGACGCACCCCGACCGGTTCGCCAGTGCAACCGACAGCGAGCGCCGGGTTTCCATGCAGCTGGCCACGCGGATCAACGAGGGCTACCGGACGTTGAAGGACCCCCTGCAGCGCGGTCGCTACCTGCTGGAGTTGATGGGACACCGGTTTGACGACGAACGGCACACCACCAGCGATGCGGAATTTCTGCTGGAGCAGATGGAACTGCGCGAGGCCCTGGGCGAGGTGCGCACTGCCGCCGACCCGTTCGCCGTGCTTGCGGAAATCATGGAACGGATTGCAGGGGAAGTCGATTCCCTTGACGGGGAATTGCGGGACCGGCTGGCACGGAACAACCTCGATGCGGCGGCACAATTGCTGGTGAAAATGCAATTCTTCAGGCGGCTGCAGGAAGAGGCAACGGAACTTGAACTTGTGCTCGAGGATGAACTGGCTTGATCGGGCCCGGCTGTATTCGGCGGCAAGCTATTACAGGTGTATTATGCCAGTCCTGCATATCGGGAAACGTCGGGGTAATGTCAGAATCCCGTTTCCGACCGCAAAGGCGCAAAGTGCACAAGGGTTTTGCTTGATCAATTCTTGTTTTTACTTCGCGCCCCTGGCGCCTTTGCGGTAAATCTTTTTCACTGGAAGCAGGGTGCGCCGCGCGCACCGATAAAACAGATTACGCTACTGGAAACGCAGGGTGCGCCGCGCACCGATAAACAGATGGCACTATTGCAGATATCAGAACCCGGTCAATCCACCGCGCCGCATGAACACCGCCTGGCCGCGGGGATCGATCTCGGAACCACCAACTCGCTCGTCGCGACGGTGCGCAGTGGTGCTGCGGACACCCTGCCGGACGCGGCCGGACGGCACCTGCTTCCCTCGGTGGTGCGCTATCTGGCGGCAGGCGGGCCGGTGGTGGGCTTTGACGCCATCGATGCCGCCACCGGCGATCCGCACAACACCATCGCCTCCGTCAAGCGCCTCATGGGTCGTGGCGTCGAGGACGTCAGACGCCTCGGGACGCGACTGCCCTATGAGTTCATTGCCGGTTCCAGCGGGATGCCCCTGCTGGCGACGGCTGCCGGCAGCATCAGCCCGGTCGAGGTGTCGGCGGAAATACTGAAGACGCTGAAGGCGCGGGCGCAAGCCGCGCTGGGCGGCGAGCTGCAGGGCGTGGTCATCACCGTGCCGGCCTATTTTGATGACGCGCAGCGCCAGGCCACCAAGGATGCCGGCCGTCTGGCCGGACTCAATGTGCTGCGCCTGCTGAATGAACCGACCGCGGCGGCGGTCGCCTACGGTCTGGACAAGCGCTCCGAGGGCGTCATCGTCATCTACGACCTGGGCGGCGGTACCTTTGATGTCTCCATCCTGCGACTCAACCAGGGCGTGTTCGAAGTGCTTGCCACCGCCGGTGACAGCGCCCTGGGCGGTGACGACATGGATCACCGGGTTGCGGAATGGCTGATGCAGCAGGCCGGTATTGACGACGACGCCAGTCCCGGCTGCCTGCGGCATGTGCTGCAGGAGGCCCGCTTTGCCAAGGAGGCGCTGTCGTCACAGACCGAAACACAGGTCCGGGTCGGGCACGACGACGGCAGTACCTGGAGCGGGACGCTGGCACGGGATCAGTTCAATGCGCTGGTCGGCCCGCTGGTCAACCGGACGCTGGGTCCCTGCCGCCGCGCCCTGCGTGATGCCGGTATCCGGATGCAGGACATTGCCGCCGTGGTCATGGTGGGCGGTTCGACACGGGTGCCGCTGGTGCGTGACCGCGTCAGCGGGTATTTCGGCAGGGAGCCCCTGGTGGATATCGATCCCGACAAGGTGGTTGCCATCGGTGCCGCCATCCAGGCGGATATCCTGGCCGGCAACAAGCCCGAGGATGAAATGCTGCTGCTGGACGTCATCCCCCTGTCGCTGGGTCTGGAGACCATGGGGGGGCTGGCGGAGAAGGTGATCCCGCGGAACACGACCATTCCGGTGGCGCGCGCCCAGGAGTTCACCACGTTCAAGGACGGGCAGACCGCCATGTCGCTGCACGTGGTGCAGGGGGAGCGGGAGTTGGTCGGGGACTGCCGTTCCCTGGCCCGGTTCGAGCTGCACGACATCCCGCCGATGGTTGCCGGCGCGGCCCGCATCCGCGTGACCTTCCAGGTGGACGCCGACGGCCTGCTGAGCGTGACGGCGGAGGAACAGACACGGCACGTGAAAAGCAGCATCGAGGTCAAACCCTCCTACGGTCTGAATGACGCCGAGATCGCCGCCATGCTGCAGGATTCCATGGAGTATGCCCGTGAGGACATGGGTGCGCGACGCCTGCGCGAGGAGCAGGTCGAGGCCGATCGTGTGCTGGAAGCCCTGCGCTCGGCGCTGGCGGTGGACGGTGAGCGGTTGCTGGAGGCTGCCGAGCGACAGGCCATCGAGGCCGCGGCGGCCAACCTGGCCGAGGCCCGCGACGGCACGGACTACCGCGCCATCCGGACGGCCATCGCAGCCGTCGAGCAGGCCGGCAGCGTCTTTGTCGAACGGCGCATGAACCGCAGTATCCGCGAGGCGATGGCCGGGCACCGTGTCGATGAATTCAAGTCATCCTGATCAATGGAAGCCGCTATGACAAGGATCATCTTTTTACCCCATGAGGAAATCTGCCCGGAAGGGGCGGTGGTGGAAGCCAGGCCGGGTACCACGATCTGCGATGCCGCCCTGGCGGAGGGCATCGATATCGAACATGCCTGCGAGAAATCCTGCGCCTGTACGACCTGCCATGTCTATGTGCGCGAGGGTGGTGAATCGCTGAACGAGGCGGAAGAGGACGAGGAGGACCTGCTGGACAAGGCGTGGGGGCTGGAGCCGGATTCGCGCCTGAGCTGCCAGGCGGTGGTCGCGGACGCCGACCTGGTGATCGAGATACCGAAGTACACCATCAACATGGTGAGCGAGAGTCGCTAGATGATCGCGCCGGGGGCGGCGCTCCCACAAGAATGAAAAGATATCCCGGCGCACTATGGCTGACGCCTGTTGCGCCCTGCAGGACTGTATTCTCTGCAATCAGTAACGGTTTTTAATCTTTGCGTCTTTGCTGTTTTGCGCGCGCTGTTTTATTACCGGGAGGAGAGAGCAACGCATGGGACTGAAATGGAACGATACACTGGATATCGCCATCGAGCTGGACGAGTTGCATCCGGACGTCGACCCGATGCATGTCAACTTCGTGGATCTGCGCAACTGGGTGCTGGCGCTTGAGGACTTTGACGACGATCCCGGGCACAGCGGGGAGCGCATCCTGGAAGCCATCCAGATGGCGTGGATTGAAGAGCGGGAATAAATCAGGCTTGCAGGAATGCCGGGAGCCTGCTGCGGGTCCTGTAATACCGGCCCCATGGTCGGGAAAGGTTCGTTCCCCGCAAGATGCAGGGTCCATGTCAACAGGGTTATCTGTTTTATGAAAAAAATAACATAACCATCTGTAATAGAAAATAATAAATACAAAAACACTTGCGGCTGATTACTGGTTGCCGATCGTGCTCCAGCTTCCGCCGGTCTGCCGCATTTTCAAAAAAACCGCCAGCCTGTATATTACGCGGCTTCGTTCCTGCCGGTTTCGCCCCACAGGAAGTTCCTCCGGTCACCGCGGTGACCGTATATACGCGTTCAATGCAAACCCGAGGTAAGTCATGGCCGTCAGAAATCGCCTGCACCGCAGTGAACTGGCCGTTCCCGGCAGCAATCTCCGCATGCTCGAAAAGGCGCCTAAGGCCGGCGCCGACCTGGTGTTTCTGGATCTCGAGGATGCGGTTGCCCCGGATGACAAGGAGCAGGCGCGCCGCAACGTCATCGCGGCGCTCAACGACCTGGACTGGTCGAGCTGCGCGGTATCGGTGCGCATCAACGGCCTGGATACCCATTACTGCTATCGCGACGTGGTGGAGGTGGTCGAACAGGCGGGCGACAAGCTGGACACCATCCTGATCCCCAAGGTGAACGACCCGGCGGATATCCTGTTCGTCTCGACCCTGCTGGAGCAGATCGAGGCGGCCAGGGGCTATGAACCGATCAATATTCATATTCTGATCGAGACCGCCAGGGGCATGGCGAACGTGGAAAGCATTGCCCGGACCTGTCCGGAACGGCTGGAGGCCATGGTCTTCGGCGTGGCGGACTACGCGGCATCGACACAGGCCCGCACCACGCAGATGGGCGGTGCCAACCCCGACTACTTCATGCTGACGCACCCCGACAACGAGGGCGCCCGGGAGCGTCACTGGGGCGATCAGTGGCATTTTGCCATTTCCCGCATGGTCGTGGCCTGCCGGGCCTACGGGCTGCGGCCGATCGATGGGCCCTTCGGCGATATCTCGGATCCGGACGGGTATCTCGCGGTGTCACGCAGCGTCGCGGCCCTGGGTGTCGAGGGCAAGTGGGCCATTCATCCCTCGCAGATCGAACTGGCCAACCAGGTGTTCACCCCGCCTGCCAGCGAGGTGGACCGGGCGCGCCGCATCCTGGTGGCCATGCAGGAGGCGGCGAAGCAGGGCCGGGGAGCAGTTGCGCTGGACGGCCGCCTGATCGACGCCGCCTCGATACGCCAGGCACAGGTAATGGTCGACAAGGCGGAACAGATCGAAAAGTCGCTGGCCGCCCGGCAGTAGAACAATCGGAGACACAGACGTGAACATCCATGAATACCAGACCAAGGAACTGCTGAAGGGCTACGGCATCCCGGTTCCCAGCGGACGGGTGGCGCACAACGTGGATAATGCGGCCACCGTGGCGGAGGAGATCGGCGGGGAGCGCTGGGTCGTCAAGGCGCAGATTCATGCCGGCGGCCGCGGCAAGGGCGGTGGCGTGAAAATCGCGGAATCCATCGACGAGGTCAAGCACTATACCAACCAGATGATCGGCAGCCACCTGGTCACCCCGCAGACCGGCGCGGCGGGCCGGCTGGTGCAGCGTGTCCTGATCGAGCAGGGCTGTGATATCCAGCAGGAATACTACCTCGCTCTGGTGATCGACCGGGCCACGCAGCGCATCACCGTGATCGCCTCGGCATCCGGCGGCATGAACATCGAGGAAGTCGCGCAATCGGATCCGGAGCGCGTAGTGCGCGAGGTCGTGGATCCGGCGATCGGTCTGATGGATTTCCAGTGCCGCAAGATCGCCGCGAAGATCGGCCTGAGGGGCAAGCAGATCGGCGAGGCCGCCAGGATGATGCGCGCATTGTACCGCTGCTTCCGGGACCAGGATGCGCTGCTGGCCGAGATCAATCCGCTGGCCCTTGTCAACGGCGGTACGCTGATGGCGCTGGATGCCAAGATGTCATTCGACGGCAATGCCCTGTACCGCCTGCCGCAGATCACCGAGTTGCGTGACTTCGACGAGGAGGATCCCAAGGAGGTCGAGGCGACCGGCCACGGCCTGAACTACATCGCCTTGGACGGCGATGTCGGCTGCATCGTGAACGGCGCCGGACTGGCGATGGCCACCATGGATGCCATCAGCTTTCACGGCGGCAAGCCGGCCAACTTTCTGGACGTTGGCGGCGGCGCCTCGCCCGAGAAGGTGGGCAACGCCTTCCGCATCGTGCTGCAGGACGCGAACGTGAAAATCATCCTGGTGAATATCTTTGCCGGCATCAACCGCTGCGACTGGATCGCCGAGGGGCTGGTGCAGGCCATGCGCGAGCAGCGCATCGATGTGCCGATCGTGGTCCGTCTCGCGGGTACCAATGTCGGGAAGGGCGCCGCGATACTCGCCGCGTCCGGCTTTGCGTTTATCATGGCCGATGACCTCGATGATGCGGCAACCCGGGTCATGGCCACCCTTCAGGAACAATCCTCATGAGCGTCTTCGTCCACAAGCACTCCAGGGTCATTATCCAGGGTCTTACCGGCCAGCATGCCACCTTTCATGCCGAGGAGGCCATGGCCAACGGCACCACGATCGTGGGCGGCGTGACCCCGGGCAAGGGCGGCATGAGCCACCTGGGCCTGCCGGTGTTCGACACCGTGTGCCAGGCCGTCGAGGAGACCGGCGCGGACGTCAGCGGCATTTTCGTGCCGCCGCCATTTGCGGCCGATGCCATCATGGAAGCACTGGAAGCGGGCATCGGCGTCATTGTCGTCATCGCCGACGGCATTCCGGTGCAGGACATGGTGCGGGTGAAGCGCTATGCCGCCGATCGCGATGCCGTCATCATCGGCCCGAACACCCCGGGCATTATCACGCCCGATGCCTGCAAGGTCGGCATCATGCCATCGCATATCTACACACCCGGGCGCATTGGTGTCGTCTCCCGTTCCGGGACGCTGAACTACGAGGCCGTCCAGCAGATGACTGCACTCGGCATGGGCCAGTCCACCTCCGTGGGTATCGGGGGTGACCCCGTGAACGGAACGGATTTCGTGACCGTGCTGCGCGCCTTCGAGGAAGACCCCGAAACGGATGCCGTGATCATGATCGGCGAAATCGGCGGCCCGCAGGAGGTCGATGCCGCTCGCTGGGCCAGGGAGAACATGAGCAAGCCGGTGGTGGGTTTCGTGGCCGGCGTTTCGGCGCCCCCGGGACGCCGCATGGGTCACGCCGGGGCCATCATTGCCGGGCAGGCCGATACGGCGAATGCGAAAATGGACCTGATGGAGGAACTCGGCGTTCACGTGGTACGCAATCCGGCCCTGATCGGGGAGACGGCCCACCGGGTGTTTTCCTGACCGGGCATCGGGCAAGCAAGCCGATAAATCCTGCCTGATCCCGATTTGTTGCCCTAAAACGTGACGGCGTCATTGCCTGGACACGGTCATCGGCGTTAAACTACGCCGTTCAAATTATTCACTAACTTCCCGTTTTCTGGCGGGTTTCCTGTTTCTGACTGGCGCTGGAGTTTTGCATGGCAATTGAACGGACCTTTTCCATTATCAAACCGGATGCGGTGGCGAAGAATATTATCGGCGAGATCATCAGCCGCTTCGAAAAAAACGGCTTGCGCGTTATCGCCCAGAAAATGCTCCACCTGACCAGGGAACAGGCGCAGGCATTCTATGCCGTGCACAGGGAACGGCCGTTCTACAATGACCTGGTCGAGTTCATGACATCCGGGCCGGTCGTGGTGCAGGTGCTGGAAGGTGAAAATGCCGTCAGCAGGAACCGCGAACTGATGGGGGCGACCAATCCGCAGGAGGCCGAACCCGGCACCATCCGTGCTGACTTCGCCACGACCGTCGATGAAAATGCCGTTCATGGTTCCGACGCACCGGAAACGGCGGCCCAGGAAATCGCATTCTTCTTTGGCGAGGGCGGAATCTGTCCGCGTACCCGCTGATCGCCGTTAACGCAATACGCATGGCAGGAAACACCGTCATCAACCTGCTTGACCTGGACCGCGAGGGACTGGCGGCGTTCTTTGTCGCCCGGGGCGAGAAGTCCTTCCGGGCCACCCAGCTGATGAAGTGGATTTACGCTCACGGGGTGACGGATTTCGATGCCATGACCAACCTGGGCAAGGCCCTGCGGGCGACGCTGCACGACGGGGCCGCCATCCGCCTGCCGGAAGCGGTGTCCGACGATATTTCCGCTGATGGCTCGCGCAAGTGGCTGTTTCGCCTGGATGACGGTAACTGCATCGAAACCGTGTATATTCCGGAGGATGACCGCGGCACGCTGTGTGTCTCATCCCAGGTCGGCTGTATGCTCAACTGCAGTTTCTGTTCCACCGCCCGCCAGGGTTTCAACCGCAACCTGACGAGCGGGGAAATCATCGCCCAGTTGTTGCTGGCCGCCAGGGCCCTGGGGCAGACGCCGTCGGGGCCCCGCATCGTATCCAACGTTGTCATGATGGGTATGGGCGAACCGCTGCTGAACTACGACAACGTGATCCGCGCCATGCGCATCATGCTGGATGATTTTGGCTACGGGCTGTCAAAACGTCGCATCACCCTCAGCACGGCGGGCGTGATCCCGGCCATCCGGCAATTGCGGGAGGATTGCGACGTCAGTCTGGCGGTTTCCCTGCACGCGCCGGACGACGAATTGCGCAACCAGCTGGTTCCCCTGAACCGGAAATACCCGATCCGCGAGCTGCTGGCCACCTGCCGGGACTATGTGGGGGAGGGACGGCGACGCGTTACTTTCGAATATGTGCTGCTCGCGGGTGTGAATGACACAGACGCACATGCCCGCAAACTGGTTAACCGCCTGCAGGGTGTGCCGGCCAAGGTAAACCTGATACCCTTTAACCCGTTTCCGCAAACCCTTTATAAGCGCAGCCCCGCGGCGCGTATCGAGCGGTTTTTCGGAATTCTCAACCATGCGGGGATTGTCACCATTACCCGCCGTACCCGCGGTGATGACATCGATGCTGCCTGCGGACAGCTGGCTGGTCGCTTTCATGACCGGACGCGGCGCAGAAACCGAAACCGGAAGGAAATACAGGTAGCAAGAACATGAAACGATTACAACTCTTTCCTCTCATTGTTCTGCTGGCGGCCATGACGGGGTGTGCGACAACCGGCAACAGTGACTCGATGGGCGGTGGAAAAACGGATTACCTGAAGGCCGCCAAGGCCAATACACAACTGGGCATTGAATACCTGCGCGATTCCAACTATGAAATGTCCAGGATCAAGCTGGAGAAGGCGCTGAGTCTTGCCCCTGATTATGCCGGCGCACACGAGGCGATTGCCGTTCTGTACGGCAGGGTCGGTGAAAACGCGTTGGCCGATAAACACTACCGGAGGGCACTGGAGCTCGATCCGGATAATGCGCAGGATCACAATAATTACGGCCAGTTCCTGTGCACACAACAGCGTTACGCAGAGGCCGAGAAGGAATTTTTGATCGCCGCGAACGATCCGTTCTACGCCGCACCCAGCCTGCCGCTGACGAATGCCGGCATGTGTGCAGAGCTCGTTCCCGATCTCGAAAAGGCGGAAAACTTCTACCGCCAGGCGCTGGAAAGTAACCCGAATTTCCCTCCGGCCCTGCTGCAAATGGCCCGTTTGAGCTTCGAAAATGGCAACTACATCAGCGCCCGTGGCTATCTGCAGCGCTACCAGCAGGTTACCGAGCACAATCCCGAAAGCCTCTGGCTGGCCATTCGGACGGAGTATGCACTTGGCAATCATGCCGCCTGGGGTAATTTTGCCGTCATTCTCAGGAACAAGTTCCCGGACAGCGAGCAGGCCGATCGCTTGCGCAGGTGGGAGAATGAGAACGTCTCAGGGCAGTGATGATATACAGGCGGATGACGCGGGTATCGCCCGTGCCTCGATCGGCGGGCGTCTGCGGGCGGCCCGGGAGCAACGCGATCTGGACATCGAAGCGATTGCCGGCGAGTTGCATCTGGATGCGGTCATTATAGAGGCGCTTGAGAACGACGACAGCGCGGCACTGCCGGCGCCCATCTTCGTCCAGGGATATTTGCGCAGCTATGCACGTCTGCTGGAATTGCCGGAGGATGAAATCGTCGGGAATTATACCGCGCAATCCGCCGAGCCACCGCCGCTGTCGGTCATCCGGGTTGACAGCGCCCCGCGTTTCAGGCATCTGCCATCGCTTCGACTGGTGCGCAATGTGGTCCTGCTGCTGCTGGCGCTGGTCCTGGTCTGGCAGGCCTGGCCGTTCGCGGAACGCTACCTCGAGGGACGCGGACAGCCCGCTGCGGAACAGACACCGGATTTTCTCGCGCTGCCGCCGGTGGATCAGTAAACAACCGGATGTTCCACGCTTCAGCCGGGAATTTATCCCGTTTTGCCGGGGGACTTTCCGCTTACATGTGATTAACCGCAAAGGCGCGAAGGACGCAAAGAAAAAATCAAATGGTTCCGCCTGCAGACACCCTTGCGTTCATTGCGCCTTTGCGGTGAGAAACAGTCATTTGAAAATTTTTCCGGGTTTCAGCCCGGCAATGTGTTAATCATGGCCAAAACCCTCCAGGCCGTTCGTGGCATGAACGATATCCTCCCCGGCGAGACCGCGCCCTGGCAATACCTTGAAGCGGCCGTGCGGGATGTCGTACAGGCCTACGGCTACCATGAAATCCGCCTGCCGTTGCTGGAGAAAACGGAGCTGTTCAGGCGTTCCATCGGGGAAGTCACCGATATCGTCGAAAAGGAGATGTATACCTTCGATGATCGTAACGGCGACAGCCTGACGCTGCGCCCCGAAGGGACTGCCGGGTGTGTGCGTGCCTGCATACAGCACGGCCTGTTGCATAACCAGCAGCAGCGGCTGTGGTACAGTGGCCCCATGTTCCGGTACGAGCGGCCGCAACAGGGTCGTTACCGCCAGTTCCACCAGATCGGTGTCGAGGCTTTCGGCATGGCGGGTCCGGACATCGATGCCGAGATGATTTTCATGACGGCACGCCTGTGGGAGCGGCTGGGCCTGGATGGCGTGGCGTTGCAGATCAATTCGCTGGGGACGCCGGAATCACGCGCCGTCTACCGCCGCGAACTGGTAGAGTATCTGCGTGCGCATCAGGCACGACTGGATCCGGACAGCCGGCGCCGCCTGGACAGCAATCCGTTACGGATACTGGACAGCAAGAATCCGGACATGCAGGCCGTCATCGATTTAGCGCCGAGCCTTCCCGATTATCTCGATGCCGACTCGCGCGGGCATTTCGACGCACTGCGTGCCCTGCTTGAAACGGCGGGTATCCGGTATGAGCTGAATCCGCGCCTGGTCCGCGGGCTGGATTATTATTCCAAAACGGTATTCGAATGGGTCACTGACCGCCTGGGCGCCCAGGGCACCATCTGTGCCGGCGGCCGTTTCGATGGCCTGGTGGCGTACCTCGGCGGCAAGCCGATGCCGGCCTTCGGTTTTGCACTCGGACTGGAACGCCTGCTTGCCCTGCTGGCGGCGAGTGGGGCGGAACTGCCAAGTAACGATCCGCATGTCTACCTGGTGCTCAGCGGCGAGCGTGCCGCACACAGAGGGCTGATGTTCGCGGACGAACTGCGCAATGCCATCCCCGGCCTGCGCCTGCAGGCGAATTGCGGCGGGGGCAGCTTCAAGAGCCAGTTCAGGCGGGCGGATAAAAGCGGCGCCCGCTATGCCCTGGTGATCGGGGATGATGAGGTGGATCGCGGGCAGGTCATGCTCAAGGCGTTACGCAGTGACATTGAACAGGAAGCGCTGGCGCAGCAAAATGCGGCGGCACGCTTGAGTGAGATGCTGGGCCTGGGAAGTTGATCCGGCAGGCCGGCCGGGTACGTGGTTTTGTCAACAGGAGTGGTTCATGGAAACCCATACGACTGAAGAACAGCAGCTAGAAAACCTGAAAAACTGGTGGAAGGAAAACGGCGGATCCATCGTGACCGGTGTGGTGCTTGGCCTGGCGATCCTGTTTGGCGCCAAGGCCTGGTTTGCCTACCAGGCGCGCGAAGCCGAAACGGCATCAAACCTGTATGCGGTCATGCTGGCCGGCCTGCAACGCGATGATGCCCGGGTGGTAGCGGACAAGGCCGGTGTCCTGATATCGGATTTCAGTTCAACGCCTTATGCGGCCCTGGCAGCGCTCGCACTGGCGAAGCTCAAAATCGAGGCTGACGAACTCGACGCGGCACAGGCCGAGTTGCAGTGGGCGATCGACCACGCCCGCTCCGACATGATCCGCGACACGGCACGTGTGCGCCTGGTGAGGGTGCTGATTGCAAAAGGTGATCTGGATGCCGCCCGGGGGGTGCTGGAGCAGCAACCGGCGGGCAGCGGCTTCGAGGCGATCTTTGCGGAGTTGCGCGGGGATATTCATGCCGCGGGCGGGGAGGCCGCGCAGGCGGAAGCGGCGTACCGGCAGGCCCTGGCGGGGATGGAACCCGACTCTCCCGGGCACAGGCTGTTGCAGCTCAAGTATGACAGTATCCGTACGGTAACGGCCTCTACAGAGGGATCTTCGCCGTGAAGCGCCAGTTCGCATTTCTGCTGCTGAGCGGCCTGTTGTCGGGCTGTTCAACCACGACCTCGTGGTTCTCCGGCTTTACCGGTGGCGTGGACAATGCGGAGCCACCCACGCCCCTGACCGATATCAGCGACCCGGTGCCCTTGAAAAAACTCTGGAGTGTCGATGTGGGCGTGGGCTTCGACGAACAGTTCGTCAATCTGGTGCCGGTCGCCGATGCCGGACATCTGTACGTCGCGGACCGCCGGGGCCGTGTGGCAGCGGTGAATGCCGAGACCGGAAAGCGCGACTGGGAGGTCAGTACGGAGACCCCTGTTTCCGCCGGTCCGGGAGCCGGTGAGGGGCTGGTCCTGCTCGGGACCAGTGATGCCGAAGTACTTGCCCTGGATGACGCGGACGGCTCCGTCCTGTGGAAGGCGCGGGTTGGCAGCGAAGTGCTGGCCGTGCCGCAGATCGATCTGGGGAAGGTGATCATACAGACGGCGGACGGCAATATTACGGCACTGGATGCGAAAGACGGCCGGCAGCTCTGGATCTATGACCGCTCGGTTCCGGTTTTGACACTACGCGGCACCAGCACCCCGGCGGTGCAGAATGGGGCGGTCGTCGCCGGCTTTGCCAATGGCAAGCTGGTGGCGCTCAGTGCAGAGAACGGGTTTGTCGCCTGGGAGACGAGTGTGGCCATTCCCAAGGGCCGGTCGGAGCTGGAACGCATGGTGGATATCGATGCCGATCCGGTCATCGCAGGCGGTGCCGTTTACGTGGCGACTTTCCAGGGGCGGGTTGCCGTACTGGATATCCAGAACGGGAACATGGGATGGAAGCGGGACATGTCATCGCATACCGGCCTGGGTGTGGACTTCTCCCAGGTTTATGTGACCGATGAGCAGAGTCATGTCTGGGCCCTGTCACGCAGCACCGGCGCGACGGAATGGAAACTGGAGCAACTGGCGTACCGGGGTTTGACCGGTCCGGAGCCGTTCGATGAATACGTGGCCGTAGGAGATGCTGAAGGTTATTTACACCTGCTGTCACGTTATGACGGCCGCATCGCGGCCCGCGTGCTCGTCGACAAGGCGGGCATCAAGGCCAGGCCGCTGGCATGGCACGACGTGCTCTATGTCTACGGCAACAGCGGTGACCTGGCCGCCTATTCCCTGTCTGACCGGTAGCCCGCCGCCGTACCGGCAGTTGGCAGGGGTGTTCCATGTTGCCGGTAATCGCACTGGTTGGGCGCCCGAACGTGGGCAAGTCCACCCTCTTCAACCGCTTGACCCGCACCCGGGATGCCCTGGTGGCGGATGTGCCGGGGTTGACACGGGACCGCCAGTACGGGGACGGCAGGAGCGGGGAGCGTCCGTTTATCGTGATCGATACCGGTGGACTGTCGGGCGACAGGGAAAGCCTGGACGGCCTGATGGCGCAACAGGCCTGGCAGGCGGTTGCCGAGGCGGATCTGGTTTTCTTCCTGGTCGACGGCCGGGAAGGATTGACGGCCGCCGATGAGATCGTCGCGGAGGCCCTGCGCCGAATCGGCAAACCCCGGCTGCTGGTGGTCAACAAGACCGACGGGATCGACCCGGACCAGGCCACGGCTGAATTTCATGCCCTGGGCCTGGGAGATCCCCTGCCCATAGCGGCGGTACACGGCCGCGGCATCGCGGCATTGATGCAATCGGCAATGGCGTTGCTGCCGGCGGAAGGGGCGCTGCCGGCGGTGCCCGTGGATGACGACCGGATCCGCGTGGCGGTGGCCGGACGCCCCAATGCCGGCAAGTCCACTCTGATCAACCGTATCCTGGGTGAGGAACGGGTACTGGCATTCGATCAGCCGGGCACCACTCGCGACAGCATATTCATTCCCTTCAAACGTGATGGTGCGACCTACACCCTGATCGATACGGCCGGTGTGCGGCGCCGTTCACGCGTCCACGAGGCCGTCGAGAAGTTCAGCGTCATCAAGACACTGCAGGCCATCGATGCAGCGCACGTGGTGGTGCTGGTGCTGGATGCGCGTAGCGGCATCGCTGAACAGGACGCCAGCCTGGCAGGTTATATCGTCGAGAAGGGCCGGGCAATGATTGTCGCTGTCAACAAGTGGGACGGTCTCGATTCCCGGGCGCGCAGCCGCATCAGGGAGCAGCTGGAAAGGAGGCTGCCATTTGCCGGGTTTGCCACGACCTGCTTTATATCCGCCCTGCACGGGACCGGGGTGGGCGAGTTGTTTCCGGAGATAAACCGCGCCCATGCCTCCGCCATGCGGGAATTGCCGACGCCGTTGCTGACGGACATTCTCGAACAGGCCGTACAGGCACATCAGCCGCCGCTGGTCCATGGTCGCCGCATCAAGCTGCGCTACGCACACCAGGGCGGACGCAATCCGCCCGTGATCGTGATACACGGCAACCAGACCGAGCAGGTACCCGCCGCCTACCGGCGCTATCTCGTGAATGTCTTTCGCGCTGCCCTGAAACTGGCCGGGACCCCGGTCCGGGTCGAGTTCCGCACCGGCGGCAACCCCTACAAAGGCAGAAAAAACCGGCTCACAGCGCGCCAGAGCAAACGCCGCGTTCGCCTGATGCGGCATGTGAAAAGGAAATAGTTGCTTGCACCTGACCGCAGGATGGATTGTGCCACCGTATCCTGCGCATGCTTTCTCGCCTGTGTTCATGCAGGTAAAACACGCGACACCTTTCAAGAAGGTACACGCTGTGGTCCTTCACAGGGTATGTTGAACGGTAAGTCAGCGCCCATTACCGGTCCTACAGGAAACGCTTATACAAGGGTTTGCTAAAGGACTGGAGACGACCTATTGTGTTGAAAAACTCTGCCCCGAAAAATCAACCGCACACGAGAGTGCTCTGCTTTTGATAATTCTGCTGAAAATTTGATTTGAGGACACTCTCTCTCGTGCACGAATTTTCCTGGAGAAATAGCGACCAGACGGACCGAAAGAGTTTTTCAACACAATATACTGGAAGTTGCCATTCACAGTCCCGCTACTATCTGCCAGATGCATACGTAGTTTCCCGTATATTGCCAGACGTTAACTAGTGGTCTATGTTTAGACGAACGGTCAAGAATCAACAATAAGATTCTGGCCGATAAATAAGAATTGAATTTACGGAGGAAGTCTCTTGAAGAAATCACATCACATGGGTGCGTCGTGCGCTGTGCTAGTTATTTTCCTGCTGTCTGCTGGGTAAGCGGTCGTTTAGCGCTTGGTGATATTCGCCTTGGGGTTGCAAGGGTAGGCCATTTTGTCGAGTCATCGACGTAACGGGAAAGGATGCAAAATAAGGTTCTGGCAGAATAATAAATTAAGTCAGCGAAATCATTCAGCCGCCCGGATGAGGCTTCAAAGAAGATAGCAGGTCATCGACCATCTCTCTCATGGCCGGACCGTTAGGTTGCAGCTTTGCATATACTCGTAGACCAAAGATATTATTGATCAGTAGCTTGGCCTGTATGGCCGGATCTTTCCCGACGTCGAGTTCGCCACATGCTGCAGCTTCGACCAGAACCTCCTTAATGGCAACTTCGAGTCTCTGGAACATGGCGGCAATGCGTTTTCTCAGTTCGGCATCGTCTATCGGTGTTTCCAGCAGGGTGTTAACGAGCATGCAGCCATGGGAATCATCCCGACACGTGTCGCCCACAATATGCATGAACAGTTCCCTCACACGCTCCAGTGGTGTGCCTTCGCCGGCAAGGATTGCCTTCAGGTTGTCAATTGACTGTTCAAAGTAGGTGTCAATTGCGGCGAGAAAAAGCGCGCGTTTGCTGCCAAAAGCCGCGTACACACTACCGGGCTGCAGGCCTGTGACTTCACAGATGTTTTTCATGGAAGTCGCTTCGAAGCCCTGCTCCCAGAACAGCTTCACAACACTGTCGAGTACCTTGCTCTGATCATATTCAACGGGTCTGCCCATTATTCTGCCCTCCGGACCCGATCATCCTAAAAGTTCTTGAATGATCGATCAATAACATTTAGCATCCCATTAGATTATTGATCGACCGTTCAACAATGAAAGTTAACGGCCCTGCACAAGGCCCACAGCAGCGAGGACCCAAATATGAAACGGTTTGAAAATAAAGTCGTTTTAATCACCGGCGGCGCAACGGGGATCGGTTTGGCCACGGCCCGGCGTTTTGCGCAGGAAGGTGCAAAAGTGGTGATCGCCAGCCGTAACGAAGCGGCGGGTCAACAAGCTGTCGCGGATATCCGTGCGTCGGGCGGCGAGGCGACATTCATTCAGACGGACGTCACTCAGGAAGCCCAGATCGAGGCACTGATCAAACAAACGATGGGGACCTATGGCAGGATCGACGCCGCCTTCAACAATTCCGGCACCGAGGGCACTCCCGCCCCGCTGGCCGACGACAACCTGGAGAACTATCAGAAAATTTTCGAGGTTAATGTCAAGGGGCTCTGGCTGTGCATGAAGTACCAGCTGAAACACATGCAGCAACATGGCGCCGGCTCAATTGTGAACAATGCCTCGATTGCAGGCCTCATAGGCTTTCCGGGCCTGGGCCTGTACACGGCCTCCAAGCACGCCGTACTTGGGCTAACCAAGGCAGCGGCGCTTGAGAATGCAGCGCTTGGAATCCGTGTCAACGCGGTGAGTCCCGGAATGATTGAAACTGACATGGCCGAGCGCTTTCTGTCTGCACAGCCCGGTAACAAGGAAGACACGATCGCCAGCGTAAAATCGATGCACCCTATCGGGCGTTTCGGAAAACCCGAGGAAATCGCATCTGCTGTCACCTGGCTGTGTTCGGATGACGCTTCCTTCGTAGCGGGACAAAGCCTGACCGTCGATGGAGGCTTTACGGCGATCTAGCCAGCCCCTGGCCGGGGCAGCGCGGGGCGGGGAGCTTGCGGTCGAGACGGCGCGCGCGGTCGGCCCCCCGGCTTCAGAGGTTGGGCCTTAATTGAGGATTGTTTATGAGACAGATAAAACCCGGTGACTTCGTAGAGCCTTGTGTGCTTGAGACGGTCCAAGGAACTGGGGTCCCGATTCCACCGCCTGCGCAGACAATGCTTCACTTGCAGTTCCGACGCTTCGCAGGCTGCCCTATCTGCAATCTTCATCTGCGGTCATTCATTCGACGGTATCGTGAGTTGGAAGAAAACCAAATCCAGGAAGTCGCAGTCTTCCACTCGCCAAAGAGCGCTATGTTGGAGCATCAATTAAGCGCCCCCTTTCCGTTCGTTGTTGATCCAGACAAAAAGCTCTACAAATCTTTCGGTGTTGAAGCATCCATCATGTCGATACTCAATCCCAAAGCATGGCCTGCCGCGATTAAGGGCCTTATCGTGCAAGGTCCTGGATTCCCGTCACGCGGAGAGTCGGCCCTAGGCTTGCCAGCGGATTTTCTGATTGATAGTACTGGAATGATTATTGCTGTCCATTACGGAAAGCATGCCTCAGATCAATTGGGGTTTGATGAACTGTTGGAGCTGGTGCGCAAGGCCAAACAACGCAATCCAGGAGACAGTTCTGCCTCCGATTCGCTGTAACAAAACCGCGCCTTAGCTTGGACGTTCATGTCCGAAATGCGGCAATTCCTGAACTCCCGAGGAAGACCGAGCATGTCCGGAGTTGGCCGGTTCCGGAAGTGCAGGACGTTATCAAGTGATCGATTACAGCAATGGAGGCATGCCTGATGTACGGCCGAACTCGGAAGTACAGAGGACCTTCCTGGTTATATTAACCAACTTTCCCGTTTTCGATGTTTGGTGTGGTGATCGCGCCATAGTGTAAGTCGCTGATTTGATTATCTGCCACACATGAGACATTCGCGAAAATGGCTGCTCTCGGGAATGTTTTTCTCCATACAAACTATGTCCTACGCAGAAAAGCAAGCCAGCGAGCCAGATTGAGGAGGCTCGCGAGCGAGGCAGCGACATAGGTCAAGGCCGCCGCCCGCAGAATCCGACGCACGGCAGTCTCGTTATCAGGCTGGATGTATTGACCAGACCGGAGAATTGGCAATGCCTTACCGAAACTGGCATCCAGTTCGACCGGGAGGGTAACCAGGTGCACCAGGGTGGCGCTGGCCATGCTGCCCAACCCGATGGCAGCCATCACAAGGCCCGCTGAGGGTGCCCGGGTGACCGCCATCGCCACCGGCAGCAGGAGCATGGCACCGGCGCCCAGTTGCTGGGTTGTCTGCGCCAGTTTGACCAGGCGGTGCCGGAGGGCGAGCTTCGGGTCGTTGCGCTGGTGCTGAATGGCATGACCGACCTCGTGGGCGGCGACAGCCACGGCAGTCAAGGAGTTGTGGTCGTAGTTGCCTGGACTCAGACGTACTGTGCGCGTCTCCGGGTCATAGTGATCGCCGCGTTTCTCGTCTTTCTCTACCCCCACATCCGGCATCCCGAAGCGATCCAGCAGGTGACGCGCCAGTTCGCCACCTGTCCCTGGAATCCGCGGGTCGCTGGCAGCATAGCGGTGAAAGGTATGGTTGGCCCACCACTGCGGGCCGAATACCAGCAAAACCAGGAGAAGGATAATCAGTGCAATGTGCATAACTGCTGTAACACAATAATAATACAGAAGAAATTAAATCATCCAGATACTGTATATAATTACAGTATATGGAAGATCGAAAAAAAACCACCACCAGAACACGGCAGGCATGGCCCCGAGCCATCATTCTGGTGGATATGAATGCCTTTTTCGCCTCCATCGAGCAACGTAACCGCCCCGAGTGGCGGGGTCGACCCGTCGCCATCACCAACGGCCTGCAGGGTACCTGCATTATCACCTGTTCCTACGAGGCCCGGGCCTATGGTGTCCATACCGGCATGCGGCTCAAGCAGGCGCTCACATTGTGCCCTGACCTGATACGGTGTCCGGCCCACCCGGAACGCTATGCAGAAGCCTCCACGGCCATCATGACGGCCTTGGAGGATATTACCCCGGATATCGAGGTGTTCTCGGTCGATGAAGCCTTTCTGGATGTCACGCGCTGCCAGCGGTTGCTGGGTACCCCGGAACACATGGGCTATCTCGTCAAGCGGAAGGTAATACAGGCAGCCGGTGTTCTGTGTTCGGTGGGTGTGAGTGGCGATAAAACCACAGCCAAGTTTGCCGCCAAACTCCAGAAACCGGACGGATTGACTGTGATTCCGCCATGGGAAGCGTCGGAACGGCTGCGGGATGTCCCGGTGACCGAGTTATGCGGCATTGCCAAGGGTATCGGTCGATTCCTGGCGGAACACGGTGTCTTCAAGTGTGGAGATATGAAGCAGCTCCCCATCAGCGTCCTGGCCCGCCGATTCGGCAATCCAGGAAGGCGCATCTGGTATATGTGCCAGGGGCAAGACCCGGACGGGCTGCATCCGGATGTACCGGCACCCAAGTCCATCGGACATGGCAAGGTCATGCCGCCGGATACCCGCGATCCGGAATTATTGCGGGTATGGTTGCTGCACATGAGTGAAAAGGTCGGTGCCCGGCTCCGGCGGCATCGGCTCCAGGCCACAACCTTTTTCATCGGGCTGCGCACCCGGGAGGGTTGGGTAGGCGGCAAGTTGCGTTGCGCCCTACCTACCGATGACGGAAGCACCATCATGGCACTGTGTTACCGGGTCATGGAAGAAATATGGGTCGGGCAGGGTGTGCATCAGGTTCAAATAACCGCGCTCGACCCGGTCAATACCGGCAATCAATTGGAGCTGTTTGATGCAGAGGATGAGATACAGCAGGAAGTCAATGCAGTAATGGATGCGGTCAATCAACGCTATGGTGAGTTGATGCTATGTCCAGCCCGTTTGCTTAACCGTTCGACCATGCCTAATGTGATTGCGCCGGCCTGGAAGCCATTCGGGCATCGGCAGACCATATAAATTAACAAGAAGGCATTAACTAACTGACAAGAAGATCAGAATTATCTACAGATGTTCATGTCTAGTTTATAGATACTATTCCAGCACCCGAGGCGACTGAGGCCAATAGGCCGGGACTGTCTGCGATCTGGCGAGGCCGGCCGGTTCGCGATCCAGCGGGAACGGTAAGTTCCGCCCCGCAACCCGCAATTCCCGCCCCCCGGCTCTACTGCCGGTCCTTGTCCAGCAACAGGGGGAGAAACGGCAGCGTCCCGACCGATTGGGTAAAACTTGCGGCGATGACGTGATCGGCCTGGATGTTGGTGAAGCTGTAACTCGCCAGCGCACCTTTTGAAACACCATCGACGACCAAATCATCGATCACGAAACTCGCATCCGGGGCAAGCGTAAATGTCCTGCTGGCTCCCGGGGCAAGCGTGACTGTTCCGGAGGGGGTGATGGTGCCGCCGGCTCCGGCGCTGGCAATAATCGTGCAGCAGACCCGGTCAAGCGATAGCGTGCCACTGTCCCCGTGATTCCATTTGTTTTCATCGAAGAATTCAGACGTGTAGGTGCCGTTCAGGGCGTTTCCTGAACGGGTCATGGACATTGAAATCCTTTCCTGTTCCAGGATGCAGGGATCGGGGTAGGTATTGTCCGCAAAGGTGGCGGTATTGCCGCCGCCGCCGACCGTGCCTGCCAGTGTCACAACCAGCGGCAGTCCACAGTCACTGGCCCCTGCTGCGGTGGCTGTACCACTGAGACTGGTTCCCGACTGAGAAATGCTGATTTCCAGATGACCGCCATCCCCGAGCTCGCTGCTATTCCATTCGCCAACCCACTTGCCGCTGAAATCGTCGACGGCAACGGCTGCACAGGGCCCCAGGCCGGCAGCCAGGATGAGGCAAAACATGCCTGCCAGGAATTTATTGATAATACAACCCACCATACCTGGTTTTAGAAGATGTCAAAAGGAACTAAGGCCCGGCACCTGCGCCAGAGCGGTTATCGGTGGCGAGTCCCGGCGTTCGGCTGCCTTGCATTTGGGCCCGGATGTTGTCAACGCACATTGTAACTGCGCGCCGGTATCTGTGCCATCCGCACCGCAAGACACGACCCGTGTGAAACCCGGCAGGGTGCGCGATCGGGATTGCAGGCGCCGCGGGTGAGCAAATATTGATCAGCCATGAAGCAATGGCACCGCTCGAGAACCCTGCATCCCGGAGACAACTGCCGCAATCATGTTCTTTATTATTATTCCTTTTCCGATTCCTGGTTTCCTCCAAGACTTGAAGTCTAGAACACGACGCCTTTCGTTGTAGATCCAATCCTTATAGCCTTTCCACTTATGTGGCAGCCCGCTGCCAAAATCCTTGAATTCAACCCCGCTCTTCACCTTTACCGAATTACAGAACCTATGGAATGCTTTGTCAAATGCTGCCTCACTTAGATCACACTCATTTCATTTATCTCTCATACCGGGCATTCAGAATTTTTACTTGCAGGTCAAGAAGGTACTATACACGGACGTTCCCGAGCTGACTCTGATCGGCAGGAGTCGACCCAGGCTGTGTGAAAACTCTGTAGTAGCTATAATCACGATTTCCCACCGAGGAGCAGCCGATGAGTGGATTTATTGAAGGCGAGGATCGCCATCAAACCACCCTGTTTCCCGAACGCCTTGATGATTATGTCGCTGAAGACAGCGCGGTTCGGGTCATCGGTGTTTTCATTGATGATCCGGACCTCTCGGGTTTGGGTTTCAAGATGAGACCCTCCGAGACCGGCCGACCTTCCTGTCATCCTGCCACCCTGCTGAAGATTTACGTCTACGGTTATCTCAACCGGGTACAGTCATCCCGCCGGCCGGAACGCAAACCCCGGCGCAATGTGGAGCTGATGTGGCTGACGGGTCGACTGGCGCCGGATTTCAAGACCATTGCCGACTTTCGCAAGGACAATGGTAAGGCCATTCGTCTGGTATGCCGCGAGTTCGTGATGCTATGCCGCAAGCTCAAGTTTTTGCAGATGCCTTTGTCGCCATCGATGGCAGCAAGTTCAAAGCGGTGACAAACGCGACCGCAACTTTACCAAGGCCAACATGAAGCGCCGACTGCAACAGATCGATGAGAGCATCGAGCGGTATCTGGGCCAGATCGCCAGCGCGGACCGTCAGGAAGCCGCAATCGCTGAGCCGAAGGCCAAACGCCTGGAAAGGCAACCCGGGGCGGAGTTGTTCCAAATTTCCAGTTTTCACACGCTCTGGACCCGTTTCGGGCATTCAGAAAACGCTAAGGAAGCTCTGATTTATTCCTTAATTCGTTCATAATAAGGCCAATCGATTCAAATAGCCCGGAGAACTCCCGAATGCGCCAACAGACCCTCGCCGAAGAAGGTTTTGAACGCTACCGCAAACCCACACGTCGGGAGCAGTTTCTCAACGAGATGGATAAGATCATTCCGTGGGATGGGCTGTGCGAGGTGATCGAGCCGTTTTACCCCAAACCGGAAGCCGCGGGCCGCCCACCGGTGGGCCTGGAGCGCATGCTGCGGATTCACTTCCTGCAGCACTGGTTCAACCTGTCCGACCCGGCGGTGGAAGAAGCCCTGTACGACTCGCGCGCCATGCGCCGCTTCGTGGGCATCGACCTGGGCCGGGAGTCGGCGCCGGATGAGAGCACGGTGTGCAAGTTCCGCCATCTCCTGGAGGCGCACAACCTGGGCGATCAGCTGTTTGCCTTGATTGCACAGTACCTTCAGGAAAACGGTCTGAAAGTCAGCACCGGCACCATCGTTGATGCCTCGATCATCGATGCGCCGAGTTCCACCAAGAACAAGGACGGAAAACGGGACCCGTAGATGCATCAGACGAGGAAGGTCAGGAGTTGGCCGATTTTACACCTTGGCTTGTCCTGGAGCGGTCGGGTGTCGTGGGGAAGTTCTATGCCAGGTTGTCACCCATCTCGGACATAATGAGTGCAGCCAAGGAAGGTCTGTATGCCTAGCTCCGGAATTTTAGAATTTGGTGAAATAGACCTGTGAAGTGTAGACTTTGATTTAACCAGTTAAGCAACATTTAATTGGCCACTGCAACTTATTGATTATCTGGATCTTACAATAACTTTAGGTGAAACATATCATGAAGAAAATCATCTCGACTGGCTTGATCGCCATTGCTGGTATTACTTTGAGTTCCATCGCCTTTTCTGGCGGTATACCGCAAAGCTTTCCGGCGCACACCAACGCAATTAATAACATGGCTCCCCAGGCCATCAGCAATCAGCCTGCCTTTCCACCCAGCAGAGCCATGGGCGGACAAGGCGGCGCCCAGATGCCGAGTTTTCCGAGCATGCCAAGTCAGTCTACCCGGGGTACTTCACAAATCCCGCCCGGCCCTGGCATGGATGGTTTCAACAGCAGGGGTAGCCGCAGACCTTAACCAGCATTGGAATATCGATTAAAGGGGAACCCCGCTTCGGCGGGGTTTTCTGTGTCTGGGGAATGTCCGGAGTCTGCGGGACTTGAGACCTTCCCGGAAAAGCGGGGAATGTCTTCTTCTTGCCCAGGCTGTATAAAACCGGGAAATTACGGCTTGAGGAGCCACCAGAAAAATGGTGGGTAGAACTGCGTGGAATTTTTGATTCGTGGTTTGCTCCTCCGATGACACTGTCACTTCCTTTGTCAACAACCGGCAGACAACGCATCATTCGTTCGGTTCGAGTGGCGTCTCCGCGTCACCTTTGTTGAGATCCTGGTTGATATCTGAAACCGCATTGTCCAGGGGTGAAAACATCCTGTCGATGATGTCAGTCGGCTTCGCATCCGTCGGTTCATCTCCAGGTTCGGCACTGGTCGTGGCCGTTTCGGCAGGTTCCGTATTTCCACCGGATTCAATACCCGTTGCAGGGGTGCAGGAGACAAGCAACCAGAGCCAACCGGGAAATAATAGCGCAATAATCGATTTACTGTATCGATGCATCATCAAATACTCGTCTGGCCAAAGCCGCATATATTGGGGCCGGATACATTTACCGGTAGCATGATTTGAATGACCTTACACGAAAAGGAAATGAATCCGCCCCCTTTTCCGGTTAATCCACGACTCGCTCAGTCGATGTACTCGAACAGTTTCACCACCTTCTGGACGCCGCTGACCTGGCGGGCGCGTTCGGTAACGGCCGCAGCTTCGTTCCGGTAGAGGATTCCCATTAGATACACGACACCGTTTTCGGTAACGACCTTGACGCGTGTGGGATCGAAACCTTCGTGTCCCTTGATGGTGAACAGGTCGGCCTTGACCTTCGCGGTGATGAGCGAATCGCTGCTGCGGGTCATCATGGAATTTGGTGCCGCAATCGTCATTTCGTTGTGCACAAGGCGCACTTTCTCGACGCCGCGGGCGATGTTTCCGGCCTGCTGTTTCAGCGCCGCTGTCGGCGCCTGGCCTACCAGCAGCACCACGCCGTTGATGCTGATGATGTTGATGTGTATCTGGCTGTTCAGTTCCCTGTCGTTGAAGATGTCGAGACGGATCTTCAATTCTATGCCTTCGTCGTCGATATAGGTGCCGATGGTGCGCCGGTCATGCGCGGCGCTGGCGCCGGTTGCGGCACCACCCACCACGGCGGCGGCGCAGCCATACAGAAGATTGGCGGTGATGGCGATGACAAGCAGGGCCTTGAGCAGCTTCATTTGATTGATTCCTCTCTGGATGCAAAGTGTTGATCAATGAGGTCACAAAGGCAATGTATGACCAGTAAATGGACTTCCTGGATGCGTGCCGTTGAGTCGTGCGGTACGCGAATCTCGACATCGCCGCCGTGCAACAGTCCGGCGAGCGCGCCACCGTCATTGCCGGAGAGGGCAACGACGTGCATGCCGCAGGTGTGGGCGGCCTCGGCCGCCCGCAGCACATTGCCGGAAGTACCGCTGGTCGATATGGCCAGCAGTATGTCGCCATCCCGTCCCAGGGACAATACCTGTCTGGAAAATACCTGGCTGTAGCCAAAATCGTTGGCGATGGATGTCAGGCTTGATGTGTCGGTGGTCAGTGCGACCGCCGGCAGGCCCCGGCGTTCCAGTTCGAAGCGGTTCAGCAATTCCGATGAAAAGTGCTGGGCATCAGCGGCTGAACCGCCGTTGCCGCAGCTGAGCACCTTGCCGCCATGCGCCAGCGCATGGATGATGATTTGCGCAGCCTGCGCGATGGCCGGTGCGAGCGGGTCAGCGGCCTGCTGCTTGACCCCGATGCTGGCCTCGAAATGCCGCCTGATCCGTGCGACCGGGTCGTTCATTTGTCCGGCCCGCATTTTTCTGCCGCGACCAGACAGTCAGCCCTTTGCCGGCCCGGCAAGATTTCCATCGCGGCGTCCACATGGCCTTCATCCACCGCCGGGTGTGCAGGTCGGGTCGGTTTATGCCGATACGCCAAAGGCATTTTGAATCCATACGATCGCGGCATCCGGACCGCTGAGTGTGACCACGTCGAAGCGGCAGGGTTGGCTGGCGGCATCCGGGGATCCTTGCAGGTAATGTCGGGCACAGGTGACGAGTTTTGACTGTTTGCGGCGATCCACGCTCTCCGCGGCAGAACCAAAGCTTGATTGGCGACGATATCGTACCTCAACAAAGACCAGGCTGTCTTTGTCCTGCATGATGAGATCAATTTCCCCGCCCCGGCAGCGGTAATTACGGGCAATGCAGCGCAACCCCTGTGTTTGCAGGTAGTGCAGGGCGCTGATTTCGGCGTCCTTGCCGCGTCTCCCGGGATCCATGTTCAGGGGGAGGAAGTGTCCCTGTATACCGGATTCTTGTTCGCGGTCTCGAGCGGCGCGGGGACACCGCTGCGGAATGTCGCACAGCGCAGGGATCGGGTGATCTGCCCCATGGAGTCCAGCGACAGGTTGCCGCTGACACCGTGATAGGCACCGAACAGGCGTCCTCCAGGCTGGGCGAGATAGGGTGTGAGGCGGTAGGCATCGATGCCCAGCGCATACAGGCGCTGATAGTAGCGCACATTTTCCGGCCAGTATTCGCTGACCGCCGCCCGCAGATGTGTCCAGGTGCTGTCCTGCGCCAGTACCCAGGGCATGTCACAAAAGACGACGCCGTTCAGATCAATATCGCTGGCACTGTCCGGCTGGCCGGTATAGACACTGGATGTCGTGAACACCGGCAGGGTGGATGCCCGGTAGAAGCTGAGTTGCGGGCGGATGAGCCGTGCCTGTCCGGGGCTGGCAAGCAGGAACACGAAGTCCACGTCCTGCCGGCGCCTGGGCTCGAACTTGAGATTCTGGCCAAGCAGCCGGGTCAGCTGTTTATAGCGCGCTTCGCTGCTGTCCAGGTTTAATGCAGCGCTGATCACATTGCCATGGTCTGTCTGATTGATGTCATAGTGTTGCTTGACAAGTGTGACGCCACCGAGCGACTGCCATTCGGCTTCGAAGGCGGCATAGACGCGTTCGCCCCACTCGCTGTCGGGGATCAGGGCGATGGTGCGGGTATATCCTTCCCGCCAGGCGAGCCGGGCCGCTTCGCGGGCCTCGTCTTCCGGTGCCAGGCCAAACTGGTACAGGCGTGCATGATCCGCTGCCGGATGTTCGGTTCGGTTCAACGCAAGTACCGGTACGGGCAGTTCCGGGAGTTCCGCCAGCGCCTGCACCGCGCCCTTGTGCAGCGGACCGATGACGAACTGCATGCCGTCGGCAACCGCCTGTTGATAGGCCATGACCGCAGTGGCGGCCGCTGCACCGCTGTCGTACAGGCGGATTTGCGGCTGTGGGCTGCCCGCCGGCGAGTCATAGTAGGCCGCCATGATGCCGTCCCGCACGGCGCTGGCCGCACCCGCAAGTTCGCCGTTCAGCGGCAGCAGCAGGGCAATCCGTTCGGGTGGCTTGCCGGCGCCGCGCATGGTGTTGAGCAATTGCACGATAAAGGTCTGGTTGGCGGGGTGCCGGGGATAGCGCCGCTGCCAGTGGGGAATGACCTGTTCCATGGCATCCGGTTGCTGCATGTAAAGACGTGTCAGTTCCACCAGCTCCATCCAGCCGCTCAGCGGATCGGGTGCCGGTGCCGTACGCAGCTGCTGCAGTTCGATGTCGGTCAGGCTGTTGAGCGCCTCCCAGATAGCGAACTCGTTCTGCAACCGTTCGTCCGGATCGGTTATGAGGGGATCCAGCAGTACCCGCTCGCGCGCGCTGGCAAGAAACTGGCCGTCCTGGCTGTAGGCCCGGGCACGCAACCGGTGGTAGTCCGCGACAAGCGGGCCGCTGACCGGGGGTGTCGCGAGAAACTCCAGCGCCTGTTCGGGGCGTAGTTCGGCCACCGCGATCGCCGCCCGGTTGAGGTTGTAGTGCTGTTGCTGCGGGCCTGCCAGGCCGGCGCTGGCCAGTTCGTCGAGAATGCGCGTTGCCTGCGGCAGGTCGTCACCCTGGATCAGGTTTTCAGCGGCCTGCAGCAGCAGATCCTGTTTTTCCGTGCCCGTGGCCTGTGCGGCCGCCTGTAAATACAGCGCGGCAGCCTGCCGGTATTCTCCCTGATCCGCCAGCAACCGGGCCTGCTGGTGGAGGCGGCTTTCCGGGGGCGGTTGTTCCGGGCGGGTGCCGCCGCTGCAACCGGTCAGCAGCGCCACCAGCAGCAGGACGGGCAGCGCGATGGCGCCGACGTTCAACAGTTTCGTCATGGAAATGTGCAAGGGTTGCGGCATCGGGCTACTCGAAAAACGAGCAACAGACTCTACTGAAAAGCCGCAGTGGCGTCCACTTCCGCGTAATGGTGTAGTAGAGTCCGGCCATGAACCAGGCAAGGCAGGATCAGGGCGTGCTTTACGTTGTCGCCACCCCCATTGGCAACCTGCGGGATATTTCGGCACGTGCCCTGGACGTGCTGCGTGAGGCGAGCCTGATTGCCGCGGAAGATACTCGCCACACCAGAAAGCTGCTCGCACATTACGGGATCGGGACCCCGCTGGTCGCACTGCATGAGCATAATGAAAGGGAAGCGACTGTCGCACTGCTGGCAATCCTGCAGCAGGGAAAGGCGGTAGCGCTGGTCTCGGATGCCGGCACCCCGTTGATCAGCGACCCCGGCTTTTTCCTGGTCCGCAGCGCACGCCAGGCGGGATTCCGGGCCGTGCCGGTGCCGGGCCCCTGCGCTTTGATCACGGCGCTTTCGGTTGCCGGTTTGCCCACAAACCGCTTCGTCTTCGAGGGGTTTCTGCCGTCAAAGCCGGCGGCGCGCCGGCAGCGGCTGCACGACCTGGCAGGGGAGACCCGGACGCTGGTCTGCTATGAGTCCAGTCACCGTATCCGGGACTGCCTTGCCGACATGGTTATCGAGCTGGGGAGTGAGCGCGCAGCGACGCTGGCCCGGGAACTGACCAAGGTGTTCGAAACCGTCCGGCACGGGACCCTGGGCGAACTGGCCTCCTGGCTGCAGGCTGACGGCAATCAGCGCAAGGGTGAATTCGTGGTCGTGGTTCAGGGTGCGCCGGAAGCGGCTGTGGCGGACGCGGGCGCAGCCCGGCACGTGCTGGAGGTCCTGCTCGGCGAACTGCCGCTCAAACAGGCGGCGTCGCTGGCAGCCAGGATCACCGGGGTATCGAAGAATACGCTATACGAGCAGGGCATCGTGCTGAAAGACAGACAGTAACGGCAGTAGATCTGGCAGGCATTTCCGTAACCTGTCCGACGGATCCCGGATGAGGCTGGCGTCGAACCGCCTGCGCGGCTCTGCTAGTCGCTCTCCCGGTTGAGCGCGAACTCGAATCTGTCGATGCGGATTCCTTCCGGGAATGCCTTGTGCAGGCGTTTCTCGAACTCCCGGTATACCTCCGCCTTGTGCTGCTGGACGTCGTAGTCGCGGCTTTCCGGGCCGATGCCCTCCACCTTTAGGTCCATTTTGAATTCGACGTCCGGCGCGATTTGAAAACGGATCTTTGCCATGTGGTATTTCTCCTGTGGGCCTTGTTTTCCGGTACCCCCTGGCCGCAGGGAATGCGGCTGTTTCGAATTCAGTATACAAGAAAAACACTGGCGGTCATTGGGAGGCAAGGGCTGACAGCAATCAATCCCGGGTGCACGGACAACGGGTTTGTGCCCGTATTTCGCTTCCCGGACGGTCTACTGCCGCTTGTGTTGTTTCAGGGCCCATGCCACGTGTTCCCGAACCAGTGCCGATGGATGGTCGCGGCGCCGCTCCAGAGCGGCTGTAACGGCAGGGGAGGCAGGTGAGTTGCCCAGTGCCACGGCAATATTGCGCAGCCAGCATTCATGACCGATGCGACGGATGGCACTGCCCTGCAGACGCCGGTCATATTCGTCCTGTTCCCAGGCAAACAGCCGGACAAGTTCGCCGGCATCGAGCCCGTGGCGGGTGTGAAAGTCCGGCTCCTCTGTGGGGCTTGCAAACCGGTTCCAGGGACAAACCAGCTGACAGTCGTCACATCCATAGATCCGGTTGCCGATCAGGGGGCGCAGCGGCTCGGGTATCGGACCGCGCAGTTCGATGGTCAGGTAGGAAATGCACAGGCGCGCATCAAGGCGGTAGGGTGCGATGATCGCGCCGGTCGGGCAGGCATCGATGCAGGCGCGGCAATCACCGCAGTGGTTGGCGGCGGGTGCATCGACCGGCAGCGGCAGGCTGGTGTACAGTTCACCGAGAAAGAACCAGGAACCGGCATGCTCACTGATCAGATTGGTGTGTTTGCCGATCCAGCCGAGTCCGGCTTTCTGCGCCAGTGCCTTTTCCAGTACCGGCGCGCTGTCGGTGAAGGCCCGATAGCCGAACGCGCCGGTCACGGTCTCGATGCGTCGTGCCAGCCGTTGCAGACGCCGGCGGATTACCTTGTGGTAATCGCGCCCCAGGGCATAGCGGGATATGTAGGCCAGTTCCGGGTCCTGCAGAACGGCCGTACTCGCCCGGCTGTCGCCGGGCCAGTAATTCAGGCGTGCCGAAATAATCCTGACCGTTCCCGGCAGCAGTTCGTTCGGGCGGCTGCGGCGGCTGCCGTGGCGCTGCATGTAGCGCATTTCGCCGTGATGACCGGCATCCAGCCACTCCAGTAAATGAATCTCATCCGTGGCCAGCGCGGTGTCCGTGATACCGACGTGCTGAAAACCGAGCTCCATGCCCCAGCGCTTGATGCGGGTGGCAAGATCCCGGTAGTCGATTGCCGTACCGGGTTGTCGGGCGGTGCCATTCATGCGGTACTGGATTTCGGCGTGCGCTTCACGGTATGTTGCGCGTGCAAGACCTGTTTGGCTGACGGATAAGCGCATTATACGTTCGATATGAAAACCGGGTGCACGGAAGTACAGCCGCTGTTTACAGCGTCCCAGGTGCGGGAACTGGACCGTCTCGCCATCGAGGAGGCCGGTATTCCTGGTTATACCCTGATGTCGCGTGCGGGCGAGGCGGCCTGGCAACGGGTGAATTCACGCTGGCCCCCGGCACAGTCCATGGCGGTCTTCTGCGGCACCGGCAATAATGGCGGCGACGGTTTTGTGGTTGCGCGGCTCGCACAGGAGGCGGGCTGGAAGGTAGTGGTGCTGCAACTGGGCGATGCAGGCGGCATCAAGGGCGATGCCGGGAAGGCCCGTGCAGCCTATATTGCCAGTGGCGGCAGGATCGAACCGTACACCCCCGCCACTGCACCGGCGGCCGATGTCCTCGTCGATGCCATGCTGGGGACGGGACTGGAGCGGCCGCTGGAGGATGACTGGAGGGACGCGGTCGAAACGATCAACGCATCCCCCGTGCCGGTGCTCGCCATCGATATCCCGACCGGTCTGCATGCGGACACGGGTGCGGTGCTTGGGGTGACGGTCAGGGCCGATGACACCATTACCTTTATCGGTCGCAAGCAGGGTCTGTTCACCGACCAGGGGCCGGATTATGCCGGCGAGGTCAGTTTTCATGGCCTGGGGGTGCCGGAGACGGTACTGCAGCAGGTGCCCGCCGCAAGCAGGCTCCTGGCCGGACCGGGCTTGCAGGCGCTGGCCGGGCCGCGTCCCCGGACGGCCCACAAGGGCGATCATGGTCATGTACTGGTTATTGGCGGAGAGGCGGGAATGGTCGGGGCGGTGCGCCTGGCGGGGGAAGCGGCGCTGCGAACCGGTGCGGGGCTGGTCAGCCTGGCCACCCGCGCCGCCCATGCCGGTATGATCTCGGCGGCCTGCCCCGAATTGATGGCGCACGGCGTGGAATCCGTTGCTGCGCTGAAGGCCCTGCTGAAACGGGCCGGTGTCGTGGTACTCGGGCCGGGTCTCGGACAGTCCGCCTGGGCAAGATCGATGGTCTCCGCGGTACTGGAGACAACCCGTGCGCTGGTCATGGATGCGGATGCCCTGAACCTGCTTGCCCGGGAGCCCGCCAGGCGCAGCAACTGGATCCTGACCCCGCATCCGGGAGAAGCGGCGCGACTCCTGCAGCAGGACACGGCCGCCGTTCAGTCGGATCGCTTTGCCGCAGTCAGGGCCCTGGTGGACAGGTACGGCGGAACGGCGGTGTTAAAAGGCGCCGGTACGCTTGTCCATATGTCGGGCGAGCCGGTTTTTGTCTGCGGGGCGGGTAATCCTGGCATGGCCACGGCCGGCATGGGCGACGTGCTGAGTGGTGTCATCGCCGGGCTGCTCGCACAGGGGCTCGCACCGCTGCAGGCGGCGGTCGATGGCGTATGCGCCCACGCCTGTGCCGGCGACCGGGCGGCACAGCACGGCGAACGCGGCCTGATCGCACGGGATGTGATCGCAGCACTGCGTGGCGTGCTGAATCCGGCCGGGAACGATGAGTGAGACTGGCTGTTAATGCCCCGGAGGTGATGGAGGCACTGGGTGGTCAGCTGGCTCAGGGGCTGGTACCCGGTATCGTCTATCTGGAAGGCGAACTCGGCACCGGCAAGACGACACTGGTGCGCGGGCTGCTGCGGGCACTGGGATATCCAGGCCCGGTCAGAAGTCCGACCTACACCCTGGTGGAGCCCTATGAGGGTGAACCCTGTCCCGTCTATCACCTGGATCTTTACCGTCTGGCCGACCCGGAAGAACTGGAATGGCTGGGCCTGCGGGATCTGCTGTCACAACCGGCCACACTCCTCATCGAGTGGCCGGAACGCGGGGCCGGCGAGCTGCCGGCGGCTGACCTGCGTATTAATATAAGGTATGCCGACGGCGGCCGCGTGGTGGAATTGGTGCCGCTGACGGCCAGAGGACGGCAGCTGATGACTCGGGTCGAACCCAGGTAAAGTCAGTTGTTAGGGTCATCATCTAGATAAAAATTCAGGATTGAGATCTATCTCAAAGAGTTAAAAGACAATTCTTGCTTTTCATCGGGTTTTCTGGCTAGAATCCCCTCAACCCCGTTGGGGAATTAACGAGGGAAGGTCGGATGCGAAAACTGCTCACAGGAATATGTCTTTGGCTGGCAGGGCAGTGCCTTTCACAGGCGGCCCCGGTGGATTTCAGGAATGTGCGCCTGTGGGCGGCACCGGATCATACCCGGATCGTTTTCGATACCAGCGGGCCGGTCAGCCATAACCTGTTTACGCTGGACAATCCCGACCGGCTGGTGATCGACGTGCCTGCGGCGCGGGCCGCCGGCATGAATACCCGGCAGGTCGCGGGCGGTCTGGTCAGTGGTATCCGTACCGCCATGAACAAAGAGGATGTGCTGCGGATCGTGCTTGATCTGAAACAGGGCATCAAACCCCGCAGCTTTACCCTCAAACCCAATGGCAGCTATGGCCATCGCCTGGTGATCGACCTTTACGAAGCGCACCCGGCAGCCGTTGCGCGGCCAGTCAAGGATGCGGTTCGTAAATCCGTGGCCGACAGGACCGATGAACCGCGCGATCTGGTCATTGCCATCGACGCCGGACACGGGGGTGATGATCCGGGCGCGATCGGCCGGAACGGGACCCGCGAGAAGGACGTCGTTCTGCAAATTGCCAGGCGCCTGGCAGGGCTGATCGATAAAGAACCCGGCATGCGGCCGGTATTGATCCGCGAAGGTGATTACTACATCGGGTTGCGCCAGCGTATCGAAAAGGCCCGCGAGCACAGGGCCGATCTGTTCATCTCCATTCATGCGGACGGTTTCCGGGACCAGCGCGCGCACGGCTCCTCGGTCTATGTGCTGTCGAACCGCGGGGCCTCCTCGGAAATGGCCCGCCGGCTGGCGGCACGGGAAAATGCCGCGGATCTGGTCGGGGGCGTCAGCCTGTCCGACAAGGACGATCTGCTGGCCACTGTATTGCTGGATCTCTCGCAGAATGCGACCCTCGAGGCCAGTTTCGATGTGGCGGAAAACATGCTCGACGGGCTCAAGCGACTTGGCAGAATCCACAAGTCGAACGTACAGCAGGCCGGCTTTGTGGTGCTGAAGTCCCCCGATATCCCCTCGATACTGGTGGAGACCGCGTTCATTTCCAATCCCACCGAGGAAAGCAAGCTGCGCAGCCAGTCCCACCAGCAGGCCCTGGCCCTGGCCATGCTGCAGGGTGTGCGCGAATACTTCGGCGGCCATCCGCCGCCCGGCACCCGGTTGATCGCCCGGCAATATACCGTCAAGCGGGGGGATACCCTGAGCGATATCGCCGAACAGCACGCAGTCAGTCTGAGCAGCCTGCGGGGTTATAACAGCCTGAAATCCGATCTGCTGCGCGTGGGAGATACCCTGCGCATCCCGCCGTCGACGGACGGCTGAGCCCTCATCTTCGCCGGGACCTGCAACATCCGCGCGGATCCAGCCCGCCGGGGTTATCGCGGGCGGCTGTGCCGGCTGTTCAATGCCTGTAAACTACCGGCTCATGTCCATCCAGGTCCTGCCTTCACAACTGATCAACCAGATAGCCGCCGGTGAAGTCATCGAGCGGCCGTCTTCCGTGATCAAGGAACTGCTGGAGAACAGCCTGGATGCCGCCGCACACAGCATCGAAATCGAAGTCGAGCAGGGCGGCAAGCGGCGTATCCGGGTACGCGATGACGGCGGCGGTATCGCGGCGGATGAATTGCCGCTGGCCCTGTCCCGCCATGCCACCAGCAAGATCACCTCACTCGATGACCTCGAATGCATCAACACCCTGGGTTTCCGCGGCGAAGCCCTGCCGAGTATCGCCTCGGTATCGCGCCTGCAGCTGAGTTCCCGTACCGCCGGGGCGGATACCGGCTGGGCGGTGCACGGCAACGGTTCGGACAACACCCCGGCGCCGACGCCGGTTGCCCACACCGCCGGTACCACGGTGGATGTCCGGGACCTGTTTTTCAATACACCGGCACGACGCCGGTTTTTGCGTACCGAGACGACCGAATTCCGGCATATCGAGCAGGTGGTGCGACGAATTGCCCTGAGTTGTTTTCCGGTGGCCATACGGCTGCAGCACAACCGGCGTCCGGTCCTGCAGCTGCCGGCGGCCGCTGCAACGGATCAGCGGGAGCAGCGGGTTGCCAGGCTGTGCGGCCAGGCCTTCATGGAGCAGGCCATCCATGTGGAACATGCCGCCGCCGGACTGGCGCTGCATGGCTGGGTGGCGATGCCCACGTTTTCGCGCAGCCAGCCCGACCTGCAATTCTTCTACGTCAATAACCGCATGGTGCGCGACAAGCTGGTCACGCATGCCATCCGTCAGGCCTACCAGGATGTGCTGTTTCACGGGCGTCACCCGGCCTACGTGCTGTTCCTGGAAATCGATCCGGCGACCGTTGACGTCAATGCACATCCAACCAAGCATGAAGTGCGGTTCCGCGACAGCCGGCTGGTACACGATTACCTGTTCCGGACCTTGCACGAGGCGCTGGCGGCGGTACGGCCCGCCGGTGCACCGCCGGCACCGGCCGGGTCGCCGGTATCCGTGCATACGGGCATCGGAGCACGGAACGCCGCGGCGCAGGCCGGACTGTCACTGGGCGTGCAGGAGCAGGTGGCGCGCTACGCCGCCCTGCATCCGCAGCCACCGGAGCAGCCCGGCGCGCTTTCAGGCAAGCCGGCCGAGGAGCCGGATTTTCCACTGGGTTTCGCCCTGGCACAGCTGCACGGGGTGTACATCCTGGCCCAGAACACCGGCGGACTGGTACTGGTGGACATGCATGCCGCCCATGAACGGATAACCTATGAAAGACTGAAGGCGGCGCAGGCGGATGCCGGCATCCGCGCCCAGCCCCTGCTGGTGCCGCTTACCCTGAATGTCAGCCGGCGTGAGGCCGATCTATGCGAGGAACGGCGCGACTGGTTCGCCGAACTGGGTCTGGAGATCGACCGCCTGGGTCCGGAACAGATCGTGGTGCGGCAGGTGCCGGCCCTGTTGCAGGCGGCGGATATCACGGCCCTGGTGCGCGACCTGCTGGCGGATCTGCTCGAATACGGGGACAGCCGGCGGGTGGCGCATTCCGTGAACGAACTGCTGTCCACCATGGCCTGTCACGGATCGGTGCGCGCCAACCGTCGCCTGGGTATCGAGGAAATGAATGCCTTGCTGAGGGAAATGGAAATCACGGAACGCAGCGGCCAGTGCAATCACGGCCGCCCGACCTGGGTGCAACTTGATATGAGTGAACTGGACAAACTGTTCCTGCGGGGGCGGTAGGGATAATCACCGCGGAGGTTGCGGAGCAAGACGAAAAACTATCACCGCAAAGGCGCAATGTTCGCAAGGAAAACATCAGGAGCCTGCCATTTCTGCATTTTTGTAACTGATAAATCCACCAGGATAATTGATTCCATCAGCAAATCTGACGCTATTGAGAGATTCCTTTGCGTCCTTAGCGTCTTTACGGTTAGATTCAATTTTCATCATTTTCTCTGTGTCCTCCGCGTCTCCGCGGTGCAATGACTTATCCTCAACATGAATGATCCGCTGCCACCCGCCGTTTTCCTGATGGGGCCGACCGCCTCCGGCAAGACGGAACTGGCCGTGGAACTGGCAAGGCGCCTGCCGCTGGATATCATCAGCGTTGATTCAGCCCTGGTATACCGGGGCATGGATATCGGCACGGCTAAACCGGGTGCGGACATCCTGCGTATTGCACCGCATCGCCTGATTGATATACGCGATCCCGAGCAACCCTACTCGGCCGCGGAATTCCGCAAGGATGCCCTGGCCGAAATGGCCGCCATTTCGGCGCAGGGCCGGATCCCGCTGCTGGCAGGAGGTACGTTTCTCTACTTTCGCGCACTGGAGCACGGTCTGTCCGACATGCCGCCCGCGGATGCCGCCATCCGTGCCCGACTCGAGGCCGATGCGCTGCAGGCGGGGTGGGCGAGCCTGCATGCACGGCTGGCGGCGATTGACCCGGTTACCGCGACTCGCGTGCATGCCGGTGACCCGCAACGCATCCAGCGTGCCCTGGAGGTTTACGAGATTACCGGCCGGCCGCTCAGCGACTATCATGCGCGGGGACGCACCGGTCCCGTGCCCTGCCGGCTGCTCAAGCTGGCGCTGATGCCGGGGGACCGGGCCCTGCTGGGGGCCCGGATCGAGACCCGTTTCCGGGAAATGCTGGCGGCCGGTTTTGTTGAGGAAGTCAGAACGCTGCTTGCCCGCGGCGACCCGGGTACTGAACTTCCCGCACTGCGGGCAGTCGGTTACCGGCAGATCCGGTCGTATCTGGCCGGTGAAATCAGCTATGAAGCAATGATAAAACAGGGTATCGTGGCAACCCGCCGGTATGCCAAACGCCAGCTGACCTGGCTGCGTCATGAACCGGGGGTGGAATGCTTCACGGCGGGAGCGGCAGGGCTGGCTGACCGGATAGCCGGAAGGTTGACGGCCTGGCTTGGCGATTAAAATCAAGCCTGTGAATGTGCTAGAATTTTAGTATTATCCGTGATGCAAATGGATTTGTTTGCCAGGAAAAGCAATTTCTGGAGCGATATGTTGGCCTACGGTACAAAAAAAAGGAGAGAACCCATGAATAGAGGACAATCTTTGCAAGACCCGTTTTTGAATCAGCTGCGCAAAGAGCGAGTCCCGGTTTCCATTTACCTGGTGAACGGCATCAAGCTGCAAGGCCAGATCGAGTCATTCGACCAGTTTGTGGTGCTGCTGAAGAATGCAGTCAGCCAGATGGTTTACAAGCACGCGATTTCAACGGTAGTGCCGGCACGTAATGTGCGCATTACCGGTCCCGATCCCGATGTGGGTGCACATGAACCCGGTAATGCCTGATCCCGGCATTCGGGCGGCGGGGTGGATGTTTGTTTGAACGCCCCGACAGAGGTGAACGGGCCATTCTGGTCCATGTGAACTTCCCCAGCGGTGCGGATCACGAGGATCTCCAGGAATTCACCGAACTGGTCGTCTCCGCCGGCGCAACTCCGGTTGCGACGCTGACGACCACGCGTGCGGCACCGGAGCCGCGTTTGTTCGTAGGGCAGGGAAAGGCCGAGGAGATCAGGGTGGCCGTCAGTCAGCACAAGGCCGACCTGGTGATCTTCAATCACTCCCTGAGTCCGAGTCAGGAAAGGAACCTCGAGCGCCTGCTCTCCTGCCGCGTATTGGCCAGAACCGGACTGATACTGGATATCTTTGCCCAGCGCGCACGGTCGTTTGAAGGCAAGCTGCAGGTTGAACTGGCCCAGCTGCGGCACTTGTCCACCCGCCTGATCCGCGGCTGGACCCACCTCGAACGCCAGAAGGGCGGTATCGGCCTGCGGGGGCCGGGTGAAACCCAGCTGGAATCCGACCGGCGCATGATCAATGCGCGCATCAAGGTAATCAACCGGCGGCTGGACAAGGTGGAACGCCAGCGGGGTCAGGGACGTCGGGCACGGCAGCGTGCCGACGTCCCGGCGGTATCCCTGGTCGGTTATACCAATGCCGGCAAATCCACCCTGTTCAACACGCTTACCGGTGCGCATGCCTATGCGGCCGACCAGTTGTTTGCCACCCTGGATCCAACCCTGCGGCGCATTGAGCTGCCGGGTGTCGGGCCGCTGGTCCTGGCGGATACTGTCGGCTTCATCCGGCATCTGCCGCATGATCTGGTGGCCGCATTCCGGGCAACCCTGGAGGAGACCTGTCAGGCGGATCTGCTGCTGCACGTGATCGATGACCATGATCCGGACAAACGTGCACATACCGCGCAGGTGAACGAGGTCCTGGCAGAAATCGGTGCCGCAGAAATACCCCAGATACGGGTATACAACAAGATCGATATTCAGGGCGTCGAGCCGCGGTTCGCCAGTTCGGCGGACGGCCGGATTGACCGGGTCTGGGTTTCCGCGTACACGGGAGCCGGCATGGACCTGCTGACGCGGGCGCTGACGGAACGCTTTCACGGAAGCCAGGTACACGGCTGGCTGCATTTGCCGCCGCAGGCGGGTCGTACCCGCTCTTCCCTGTACCGGATCGGCCAGGTCCTGTCCGAGCACGTTGACGAACAGGGCAGCTGGTGGCTGGAAATCCGCATGGCACAACGCAATATCGACAGGCTGATCAGCGAGACAGGTGCTGAATGCACCTTCCATCCCGCTCATGCCGCTGATTTTGTTGCGGGTACCGCACAAGCTTCTTAAACTTGTCCATTTGAAACGGCGCCCCGCTCGGCAGGCGCCTGATAACAGCTGACTGGAGCAATGTATGGCTTGGAATGAACCGGGTGGTGGAAACCGGGACCCATGGGGTGGAAAGGGCGGTGATGGCCCGCCGGACCTGGATGAAGTGGCGCGCAAGCTGCGTGACCGGATGAACAGCCTCTTCGGCGGTCGCGGCGGCAAGGGCGCCGGCGGACGTCCCATCAATTTCAGCCTGATCGCGGGTATCGCGATTGCCGCCTGGATCCTGTCGGGTATCTACATCATCGACCCGGCCGAACGCGGCGTGGTATTGCGCCTGGGTAAATTCAAGGAGATCACCACGCCGGGACCGCACTGGATGCTGCGCGGCGTCGACACCGTGGACAAGGTCAATGTCGACCGACTGCGTACGGTCAGCCATCGGGCCAATATGCTGACCAAGGATGAAAATATCATCCAGGTGGAGCTGGCGGTGCAGTATCAGATCAAGGACGCCAGGGACTATCTGTTCAAAGTGCGCGATCCCGATTACACCCTGCAGGAGGTGACCGAAAGCGCCCTGCGTGAAGTCGTCGGCGGCATGCGCATGGATGACTTCCTGAGCGGCGGTCGCGGTGTGATCGTGCAGAAGACCAAGGAATTGACCCAGGAAATACTCGACAAGTACCAGACCGGCCTGATCCTGACCAGCGTCAATCTGCAGGACCCGCAGCCGCCGGAAGAAGTGCAGGGGGCTTTTGAGGATGCCATCAAGGCCCAGGAGGACGAGGTCCGCTACAAGAACCAGGCCGAGGCCTATGCGCTGGATATCACGCCGCGGGCCCGGGGTGACGCCACCCGCATGCGCGAGGCGGCGAATGCCTACAAGGCGCAGGTCATCGCGGGGGCGGAAGGTGAAACCAGCCGCTTCCTGCAGACCCTGACGGAATACGAAAAGGCGCCGGAAATCACGCGCAAGCGCCTCTACCTGGAGACCATGCAGTACGTGCTGGCCCATACCAGCAAGGTCATCATGCAGGTCGAGAACGGCAACAACCTGATGTACATTCCACTGGACAAGCTGATGGAACGGGCCGGTCGGGCCGCCGGGGACGAGACCGGTGATTCGCGCTTCGATGCCCGCAGCGGTACGGCGGCCGAGGAAATGCCGCAACGCAGCACTCCGTCCAGAGAAGGGAGGACCCAATAATGGCTGCCAGGGCATTGTTTGTACTCATCGGGCTGGGGATGCTGGTCGGTCTGACCACGTTTTTTATCGTCGATGAACGCCAGACGGCGATCCGGTTTCAGCTGGGTGAAATCGTCGAGGCTGATTACGAGCCGGGCCTGCACTGGATGAAACCCCTGTTCATCAACAATGTGCGCAAGTTCGACAAGCGTATCCTGACACTGGATACGCGTCCCGAGCGCTTTCTGACGGGCGAGAAGAAAAACGTATCGGTCGACTACTTTGTCAAGTGGCGTATCGTGGATGCCTCAACGTACTACACGGCATTCGCCGGCGACGAGCGGCAGGCAGGTCTGCGACTGCTGCAGATCATCAAGAACGGGCTGCAGCTGGAGTTCGAAAACCGCACTATCCGGCAGGTGGTTTCCGGCGAGCGTGCACAGATGATGGACAACCTGACCATGCTGGGGAACCAGGAAGTCAAAAACTTCGGTATCGAGATCATCGATGTGCGGATCAAGCAAATCGAGCTGCCGGAGGACGTCAGGAACTCGGTATTCCAGCGTATGCGGGCGGAGCGGGAACGGATCGCCAAGGAGCACCGGGCGCAGGGCGAGGAAACCGCCAAGGGTATCCGCGCGGTTGCGGACAGGGATCGCACCGTGATCCTGGCCGAGGCGCAGCGGGATGCCGAGACCACACGCGGCGAGGGCGATGCCAAGGCGACGGAAATCTTTGCACAGGCATTCGGCAGGAATCAGGAATTCTACGAGTTCTACCGCAGCATGAATGCCTACCGCGAGGCGCTTGCCAGCGACCAGGACGTGCTGGTTCTGGAACCGGATTCAGAATTCTTCAAATATTTCGGCAGTGCCGGGGGCATGTAGCGCGTCCTGCATCAGCCCGAAATTACACATGAACTGGGAAGATTTGCTCGCCGCTCTGGCGCTGGTGCTGGTGATCGAAGGAATGCTGCCGTTTGTCAATCCACAGTCGCTGCGCAGGATGCTCGAGACCGTTTCCCGTCTCGATGACCGGACCCTGCGAATCACGGGGCTGATCAGTATGATTTGTGGTGTCCTGATGCTGTATGTGGTGCGCTGAGGTCATGGGCAATCAGGACCAATGGCTGTTGCCGGAAGGTATTGAGGAAGTGCTGCCGCCCGTGGCCTGGCAGCTTGAATCCGCGCGCCGCGAGCTGCTGGACCTGTTCTCCCGCTGGGGCTACGAGCTGATCATGCCCCCGTTTATCGAATACCTCGAATCCCTGCTTACCGGCACCGGGCATGACCTCGACCTGCAGACCTTCAAGGTCACCGACCAGATGACAGGACGCATGATGGGATTGCGCGCGGATATGACACCGCAGGCGGCACGTATCGACGCCCACCCGCTGCGGCGTGAGGCGCCTTCGCGACTGTGCTACCTGGGGACCGTGCTGCATACGCGTCCGGATGGATTCGCAGGCTCGCGCAGCCCGTTGCAGGTCGGTGCGGAGCTGTTTGGTCATGCGGGGGTGGAGAGTGATGTGGAGATTCTCAGCCTGGTGCTGGAATCATTGCGCCTGATGGCGGTTCCGGACGTGCACATCGATCTCGGTCACGTCGGTATTTTCCGGGGGCTGGCCGCCGAGGCCGGGCTGTCCGAGCGCGAAGAGGATGACCTGTTCGATGCACTGCAGCGCAAGGCCGGCAGCGAGATCGATGCCATACTCGCCGCCGGTACGCTACCCGAGGCACAGCGGCGGCGGCTGGCATCCCTGGCGCTGCTCAACGGTGGCTGGGAGGTGCTGGATGCGGCGCGTGCACAGCTGGCGGGGGCCGGCGAGGCGGTCATGCAGTCGCTGGAAAACCTGTGTACCATCGCGGCGGTCATGAAAGCGCGTATTCAGGGCGATGTCAGCCTGTATTTCGATCTGGCCGAACTGCGCGGCTATAACTACCAGACCGGGATGGTATTTGCCGTGTTCGTTCCGGGCTACGGCCAGGAGATCGCCCGCGGCGGCCGCTATGATGCCATCGGCAAGGTGTTCGGCCGCTCCCGGCCGGCAACCGGATTCAGTACAGACCTGAAGACCCTGATCGATCTTGGCCGGCGTGATTTCGGCGTTATGGGCGGCGCGATCTTTGCGCCGGCCGCTGACGATGCCGGCCTGTATGCCGCCGTGCAGGAACTGCGACATGCCGGCGAGCGCGTCGTGACGTCACTGCCGGGGCAGGCCGGTGATGCGCTTGAAATGGGCTGCGACCGGGTGCTTGCCAGCGAAGGCGGCAAGTGGGTGGTGAAACCGCTTTAACGAAAAATATTCACCGCAAAGGCGCAAGGAACGCAAAGCAACATATTACTCAAACATGCAAGTCGTTAGCATGGTGCAACCTGACATGACAGCGGAAATTCATGCCGGATGGTGGTCGAGCGCCTGGATCGATCTGCAGGTTTTATTCACTTTGCGCCCTTTGCGTCTTCGCGGTTAGATTTGTACTTCAGACAAGCAGAGAAATATCTATGGGCAAAAATGTAGTCGTCATCGGCACCCAGTGGGGTGACGAGGGCAAGGGCAAAATTGTTGACCTGCTGACCGACAAGGCAGCCGCGGTGGTGCGCTTTCAGGGCGGTCACAATGCCGGGCACACGCTGGTTATCGATGGCCGGAAAACGGTGCTGCACCTGATACCGTCAGGCATTCTCAGGGACCATGTGCAGTGCCTGATCGGCAACGGCGTGGTATTGTCGCCTGCTGCCTTGCTGGATGAGCTGGCGATGCTGGAAACGGCCGGCGTGCCGGCACGGGAGCGGCTGAAGATCAGTGAGTCCTGTCCGCTGATCCTGCCCTATCACATTGCCCTGGACCAGGCGCGGGAAGCGGCGCGCGGCAAGCAGGCCATCGGGACCACCGGTCGTGGTATCGGGCCGGCCTATGAGGACAAGGTGGCGCGGCGCGGGTTGCGCCTGGGTGAACTGCTCGATCCAGTGTATTTCAGCGAGCATCTGCGCGAGGTGATGGCGTATCACAATCATGCGCTGGTGCATTATTTCGGGGCCGATGCGGTTGACTATCAACAGGTTCTCGACGAGACGCTGGCACAGGGCGAGCAGATTGCATCCCTGGCGGATGATATTCCGGGCCTGTTGCACGGTCTGCGCAGGGCGGGCGGGAACATCATGTTTGAAGGCGCGCAGGGCGCCCTGCTGGACATCGATCATGGCACCTATCCCTATGTGACTTCCTCGACCACCACGGCCGGCGGCGCCGCCAGCGGCAGCGGAGTCGGCCCGTGCGACATCGATTATGTACTGGGCATCGTCAAGGCCTATACCACCCGCGTGGGGGCCGGGCCGTTTCCAACGGAACTGTTCGATGAGGCTGGCCGTCACCTCGGTGAAAAGGGCAATGAATTCGGCGCCACCACGGGACGGCAACGCCGTTGCGGCTGGCTGGATAGCGTCGCCCTGAAACGCTCACTGGCGATCAACAGCGTAACCGGGGTCTGTATCACCAAGCTCGATGTGCTCGACGGTCTTGAGACCATCCGGATCTGCGTGGCCTACAGGCTGGACGGCGAGCGCGTCAGCACGCCGCCCGCGGGTGCCGAACGCATAGCACAATGCGAGCCGGAATACATTGAAGTGCCGGGCTGGCGTGAATCCACCCTGGGCGCGCGCAGCATGCAGGAACTGCCGCATGCCGCGCGCGACTACCTGAAAAAAATAGAGGAATTGTGTGACGTGCAGATCGCCATTGTCTCGACCGGTCCGGACCGCGAGGAGACGATCGTTCTCGCGCACCCGTTTGACGAGAACATGTAGGCTGCACGGCGCTGCCGTGCTGAAAAGCGCTACTTCGCGGCCTTCCGCCTGCACATGCCGGTGTAGGCTTTCCGGCCCCGACTGATTTCCATAATGCCCGTATAGCGGTTGACTATCGCCAGGCCCTGGTTTTCCCCCGGGGGTGTCCAGACGATTTCCTTGTCCGTGATCATGGCGGTGGCGCCGTTGACGGTCTCCCGGGTGTAGTTGACGGACACCTCCAGCCGGCCATAACTGAAATCGCACAGCAACTGCACTGTCTCGTCCGCCCGTACACCGGAGGCGGCGGCAAGGAGTACCGTCGCGGCCAGAAATCCCGTCAGGAATCCTTTCATCCGCCCCTTACCCTTCCTGTCCCGCCCCCCAAAGGCTGGAACCAGATGATCAGCAGCGGCAACAGGGTCAGGTTGGCGATCAGCGCAACCAGCATCGCGAAACCGGTCAGCAGCCCGAAGTAGATCGTTGGTATGAAGCTGGAAAGCACCAGGATTGTGAAGCCGAGAGTCACCGTAATGGTTGTATAGTACATGGCCCGGCCGATACTGTCATGGCAGCGTTCCATGGAAGCCAGATAATCCCGGTCCTTCCTGAATTCGTCGGTGAACCGGTGCACATAGTGAATCGCATCGTCCACGGCGATGCCGATGACGATGGCGGCAATGGTGATGGTCATGAGATCCAGCGGTATTCCCAGCCAGCCCATGAGTCCCAGTACCTGCACGGCGGCCAGCATGGTCGGAATAATGGCGATACCCGCCATTTTTATGTTCCGGAACAGGACGATGAACATCGCCAGTATGGCCAGGAAGACCACGCCAAGCGTGAGAATCTGTGAACGAAACAGGCTTTGCAGCATGTTGTTGTAGAGCACCAGCATGCCGGTGACATGCACCTGGTCCGCCTCAAGCCCCATCTCGCCAATCAGGTGCTGGCGGATCTTCTCCAGCAGGGCTTCACGTTTCAGCGTCGGGTCCGACTCGAAAACCCTGATGCCGAAACGCAGTTGATTGCCGTCCTCCGACAGGTAGGGCGTGAACAGGACGGCCCGGATGTCGTCCGGCAGGCGCTTGTAGAGGATGGACAGGAAAAAGTTGTCCATGGAGCCGCTGTCTTTCAGGTTTTTCAGCATGCGCATGGTGGTCGTGATGGACAGGACCTTGCCGGTTTCCGGCAAGCTGTCCAGGTAGTCATGTATGGTGGCCACGGTTTCCAGCCGGTAGGTGTTGAACCAGTAGCTGGTGCCGGTAATGCCCGCACTGCTCTCTATGCCCAGGTCGGAGTCATCCATGAACACGTCGTCAACCGTATCCTGTTGCGGTTTTGCCTGAGTAAAAAATTCCGCCGGTGCGTCGATGATGACGTCCAGCGGTGTGGTGCCGCCCAGTTCCCGGTCGATCAATTCCATGCCGCGGTAGATTTCCGTGGACTCCTTGAAGTAATCGATGAAGCGGTTTTCCACCGTCAGTCTGGTCATGCCAAGGATGCTTGCCACGACGATGAGAGTGAAAATAACCCCCACGGATGCGCCGTGGCGTGCAATCAGGTGCGCGGCGGAGTTTGTGATGACGGCGGTGAGGTTGCCCTGTTTCGGCGCTATGCCTGGCCGCATGAACATCAGGGTCGCCGGAAACAGGGTAAATGTGAGCAGGAACGCCACCGCGGTGCCGATGGCCATCATCCAGCCGAAATCGATGACCGGGCGGATCCCGCTGAACAGCAGGGAGCCGAAGGCCACGATGGTGGTGAGGGTGGTGTAGAAAGAGGGCAGCAGCTTGCTGCGGACGGTCTCCCTGACCAGATGGTATTGCTCGCCTGCCGGGTTTTCCTCATGCAACTCCCGGTAGCGGACAATGAGGTGAATGGTGAGTGACAGGGTGATGATCAGCATCAGGGAAATGAAATTGGAGGAAACAACGGTCACGGGCCAGTCAAGCAGACCAAGCAGACCGAGCATGATCACGCCGGCCGCAAAGCAGGTCAGCATGGGAAGCGCTATCCAGCGTATTTTGTGGAAGGCCACCGCCAGGATGACAATGAGAAAGCAGAGCACACCGGCACCGAATGTGACCAGGTCATGGCGAATGAAATCGATGGAATCCGCCACGATCATGGGCACACCGCCGAGGTACAGTCTGGCAACATCCCGGTGTTTGTCCAGGATGCGCCGGATGGCGGCGATATCCTCGTGCTGCTGGTCCAGCAGGCCTGCGCTGTATTCGTTGAACTCGGCCGACAGGGCTTCCAGATCGCTGCTTTCCTGTGCGGAGAGCTCACCGCTCAGGCGTTTCTCCCGCAGCCGGTCGCGCTTCTCCAGGAGCAGGTGCCAGGTCCTGTCGCGTTTGAAGTGGACCTGCAGGGCGGTGGTCCGGCCGTCGGGGCTGATCAACAGGTTGCGATACAGCGGGCTGGTGAGGAATTCGTGCCGGGCCATGAGGGGGTCCATGCCCGGTGTTTCCAGGGTACGCGCGGAACGGCTCAGTTCATTCAGGGTTACCGGCGGGCTGTCGATCAGGGGGACATCCAGCAGGCTGAGCACCGATTCCACCCGTTCGATTGCCTTTAGCCGGTCCCGCAGTTGCCGGATATCGGCCAGCACCGCGGCACTGAACAGGTCGCCGGCCGGCGTATAGGTGATGATCAGAAAGTCATCCGAGCCGTAACGGGCGCGGATCGAACGGTAGTACTCAAGGGACTGATCGTGCTCCAGGGTCAGCGTGTCGGCCGAGGCATCCAGCCTGAAATCGCGGGCATGGTAGCCGAAGAAGGCCAGCAGCAGGACGATGATCAGCAGAGTGGCATATGGCCTGCGCAGGACCAGGCTGTCATACCAGCCCGCCGGTGAAAACGGCTTCCCGTGCAGTGTCCTTTGCAGAAACAATGTCAGTCCTTTGGCAAATCAATACCGGGGTAACGGGTCTGCCTTGGAACGCAAACCGGAAAAAGTGTCTTCACAGCCTGTAGTCAGGGCTTCCTGCATTGTTGCATCTCACCGGGGATCAGCGTGCCGGGGCGCAATTATCGCCTAAATCGGTATCGAATGTGCAAGGCGTGGTGCGGCAAGGCACGCGCCGGGGGCCGGAGTGTCGCATGTGGCGAGAGGCGATCCATGCTAGTCTCCGGCTGCCGCCTGAGGCTAATCTGAAACGGTCAGGAAATTCCGACATTCATGAACCGCCGCACGCCACTGCTGGCCGTTGTCCTGGCGCCCCTCGCGATCTGGGTACTGGTGTTCCTGTGGAAGGCGGCGTTGCTGCCGCTTTACGTATCCCTGTGGCACGGCGACACCGTCCTGAAAATGCGCCTCGCGCACGAGGACCCGGCAACCCGCGAGCAGGCTCTGCGGGACGCCATGTCCAGTGACCTGCAGGACGCACAGCTGGCCCTGGAGATTGTGCAGGTGCTGCATTCGGATGCCGCATCGGATCTACGTTCGAGCGCGGGTCAGACCCTCGGGCAGATCGGCCGACGCGAGCCGCTGCCGACGGCGGTGAACCGGATACTGCACGAGCTTGTCATGGCGGGGCCGGATGATGTGACGCTGGCGGCCGCCATCAATGCGGTGAGTCAGGCCGCGGCCCACAACGCCTGTCCGGAGGCGGTCGTGGTGCGGATCGCCGGTATTTTCAACGAACAGCACCTCCCCTGGATGTATGCCCGGGTCGCCGAGGCGCTTGGACGCATCGGCGCGTCGCAATCCCTGCCCGCCGGCGTTTTCGCGACACTGAACAACGAGTTCGCGACGACGCAGGTTGCCGGGCTCCGGGAGGATATAGCCAGGGCCTTCGCGGAGATCGCCAATGGCGGGGCGCTGCCTGCGACGACGCTGGAACTGCTCGCGGCCGCCCTGCAGGAAGACCGGAACGAGCGCATACGCGTGCAGGCGGTTTATGCCCTGGCCCGGGGGGGGGTGGAATACCCGCCGGCCGGTGCACTCCTCATGGCGGCCCGCGCGGATACACACCGCGATGTGCGCACCGCCGCGGACAGCGGCCTGCGCATCCTGGAAGCGGGCAGGCTGTACGCCAACCGCACACCCGTGGCGGTGGCACAGGACAGAAGCCTGCCGGTCGGTGACCGCCTCAAGGCCATCGACCGCTTGAAAGAAAACTCCGATGACCCGGTCCGGCGCGAGCAGATCCTGGCGCTGGCCGGGGACGACGATCCCCGAATGGCTGCGGCGGCGCTGGGGCTGTTTACCTACATCGACGGCGGGCCCGCGGATGCGTTCGACCGCACCCGACTGATACCGCGGCTGAAGGCCGCCATGGCCCGTTCGGATGCGCAGGTGCGGCAAGCGGCTTACGGGTCCCTGTCGAGCCTGTTCGTGCACAACCGCGATTACCGGGCCCGCGCCGCGGATTTTCGTCCGCAGCTGGAAGCCGGGGCGCGGGATCCCGATCCCGGCGTACGGGTCGTCGCACTCGCGGCGGTGCTGAAAGCCGATCCCGACCGGCGGCAGCGGGCGGCGATCCTCGAACAGGCGCTGACGGACAGCGATCCGGCAGTCCGGCGCCTGGCCGTCGGTTGGCTCGGCTCGCCGGAAACCGACTCAACCCAGCGCGAGGCCCTGTTCGCACGCCTGGAACAGGATGCGGATACCTCTGTTCGCGCGGAAGCGGTCCGTACCCGGCAGGCATGGGAGAACCGCGAGCGCGCCTGGCCGGTCAAGCTGTGGCAATGGTACCGGGCGGGTGCGTACACGCAGCTCGGGTTGAGCGTATTGACCGCCGCGACGATTGCGGCGCCGCTCGGCATCGGCGGGGTGTACTTGCTCTATTACATGGCGCGCCTGCTGACTTACCTGTACCAGCGGCGTTGGCGCGCGCTGGCGGTGATCCCGGTCATGGCGGCCTGGGCGGGGGCGAGCTACGGGATGTTCCTGCTCTATTTCATGGCCGGCCATGCGGGCAACCTGGACACGAAAGGAATGCTGCAGCTGGCCGGCGCGCTCTGGGGAGCCTGTGCCCTGTACGCTGTGCTGGGCTGGGGGCTGCATTATCCGGTCAGGCGCTAGCGATAACGGCAGCGGCTTCATTCACCGCGACGCTGTTATTCACGTGCTGGAGAAATCCGCACGGGATGGAATCCAGGTTGGTGCCGAGGAGAGGACTTGAACCTCCACGGGGTTACCCCCACTAGCACCTGAAGCTAGCGCGTCTACCAATTCCGCCACCTCGGCCATACCGCGGGACGGGCTGCTGCCGCCCCGGGAGCCGCGAACTCTACCGTCAGATATAGGTCTTGTCAATTCGGCTTGTGGACCGCACTATAATGCGCATGCACCGGAGAAAAAAGAAAAAAACGCTTGCGCGGCAGCGCCGTGACCCGCAGGCGCAGCGCGAGGCGAAACGCTACGAGCAGCCCATCGCCAGCCGCGAATATATCCTGCAGGTCATCGCCGAGGCGGACCGGCCGGTAGACCGCGAGGGCCTGGAGGCGCTGCTGGAAATCCACTCGGAGGACGATACGGAAGCATTGCGCCGGCGCCTCAACGCCATGCTGCGTGACGGGCAGCTGGTGCGCAACCGGCGCGGTTGTTATGCGCTGACGGACCAGTTCGACCTGGTGACGGGGCGCGTCATCGGACACCAGGACGGCTTCGGGTTCCTGGTACCCGATGATGACGGCGACGATGTGTACCTCTCGGCCCGGCAGATGCATGCCCTGTTTCACAACGACCGGGTGCTGGTGCGCATTACCGGCCGGGACCGGCGCGGCCGCCGGGAAGGCAGCGTGGTCGAAATCCTGAAGCGCAATACACACGCCGTGGTGGGACGCTTCCACAGTGAAAGCGGCGTCAACTTTGTCACTCCGGATAACAAGCGCATTGCACAGGATATCGTCGTACCGGACGATGCCTGCGGCGGAGCCGACCACGGCCAGATCGTTTCCGTTGCAATCATCGAGCAGCCCGGCAGGCGCAAGCCGCCGGTCGGCCGGGTCACCGAGGTGCTGGGCGATCATATGGCGCCCGGCATGGAAATCGATATCGCCATACGCAGCCACGAATTGCCACAGACGTGGCCGGCGGCGGTGGAGCAGGAGATGCGGACGTTCGGCGAGGATGTGCCTGCCGGCGCGAAACGCGGTCGCACCGATCTGCGGGAACTGCCGCTGGTCACCATCGATGGCGAGGATGCGCGTGATTTCGATGATGCGGTCTACTGCGAGGCGACCCCCAATGGCTGGCGTCTGCTGGTCGCCATCGCCGACGTATCGCATTATGTCCGCCCGAACAGCGCGCTGGACCGGGAGGCGCTGGAACGGGGTAACTCCGTGTATTTCCCCGAACGGGTCATTCCGATGCTGCCGGAAGTGCTGTCCAACGGCCTGTGTTCCCTGAATCCCGATGTCGACCGCCTGTGCCTGGTCTGTGAGATGATCTTCAGCAGCGACGGACGCATGATTCGCTCGCGTTTCTTCGACGGCCTGATGCGCTCCCATGCACGGCTGACCTACACTGAGGCGGCGGGCATCCTGGTGGACCACGACCCGGAGGCCCGCAAACGGCGCAGGAACCTGCTGCCCCATCTCGAAAACCTGTATCGCCTGTACAAACTGTTGTTCAGGCAGCGCGAGGAACGCGGAGCGATCGATTTCGAAACCACGGAAACCCGCATCGTGTTCGGCGCGGATCGCAAGATCGAACGCATTGTGCCGCTGGAACGCAATGACGCGCACAAGGTGATCGAGGAATGCATGATTGCCGCTAATGTCGCCGCGGCACGGTTCCTGAAACGCCACAGGATGCCGACGTTGTATCGTGTCCATGCGCGACCGGCCGGGGAGAAGGTCGAGGTCTTGCAGGAGTTTCTGAGCGAGCTCGGGCTGGGCCTGCGCGGCGGTGCGAAGCCGACGGCCCGGCACTTTTCGGTGTTGCTGCGCAGTGTGCAGGGAAGACCCGACGCGCACCTGATCAACACGGTCCTGCTGCGTTCCATGCCGCGCGCCGAGTACAATCCCGAGAATATCGGTCATTTCGGACTGGCGCACGAGGATTATGTGCATTTTACCTCGCCCATCCGGCGCTATCCCGATCTGCTGGTGCACCGCGCCATCCGCCATGTCCTGGCCGGAAGCGAGCCGCGCGAATTTCACTACTCAGCGGCCGACATGCAGGTTTTCGGCGAGCATTGCTCGACAACCGAACGACGTGCGGACGACGCCACGCGCGATGCCGTCGACTGGCTGAAATGCGAATACATGCTCGACAAGGTGGGTGCAAGCTACCCGGGCATTATCAGCAGCGTCACTTCATTCGGGCTGTTCATCGAGTTGCAGGAAATTTACGTCGAGGGACTGGTGCATGTGACGGCGCTCGGCAATGACTATTACCACTATGACCCGACGCGCCACTGGCTCATGGGCGAGCGGACCCGTGCGATCTTTCGCCTCGGCGACCAGGTGCAGGTCCGGGTGATGCAGGTCAACCTGGATGAGCGCAAGATCGATTTCGAACTGGATGACAAGCGTACAGCACGGTCACGGACGGGTCACAAGGGACGACGCAGCGCCGGTCTGCGGCGCAAGTCCCGGCGCTAGATGCAAGGGGGCAAAGCGACTCGCGCGGGATGATGAAACAGGTTCTGGAAATGTTTGCTAGAAAGGCCTGGTCTGTCCACTGCTCCCAATGAAAGTCGCGCAGCATGTCTATGGTCTGCACGCGGTCGCCAGCCTGATTGCCAATCGCCCCGAATCCGTCGCCACCCTGTCCGTTGCAGAAGGTGCCGTCGACCGACGGCTTGAAGGCCTGCTGGAGCAGGCGGCCAGCGCGCGGATACCCGTTACCCGCATGGCACGTGCGGAGCTGGACCGGCTGTTTCCGGGGGGCCGCCACCAGGGGGTGATCGCCACGCTGCAGGGCCGGGTGCGCACCTGGACGGAGGCGGACCTGCCGGTGTTGCTGACAGATCGGGATGAACCCGCGTTCCTGCTGGTACTGGACGGCGTCCAGGACCCGCACAACCTCGGCGCCTGTCTGCGCACGGCCGATGCGGCCGGGGTGCATGCGGTCATTCTGCCGCGTGACCGCGCAGTGGGCGTTACCCCGGTGGTGCACAAGGTTGCCAGCGGTGCGGTGGATTCGGTGCCGCTGGTCACCGTTACCAACCTGGCGCGCACCCTGCGCCGGCTGCGGGAGGTGGGAATCTGGATTTATGGCACCGATGATGTCGGTGGCCAGGATCTCTACACGGCCGATCTCTCGGGGCCCGCCGCCTTCGTGCTGGGCGCCGAGGGCAGGGGCATGCGCCGCCTGACGCGGGAACACTGCGACTACCTGCTGACCATTCCCATGGCCGGGCAGGTCTCCAGCCTGAACGTCTCCGTGGCCGCCGGGGTGCTGCTGTTCGAGGCGCTGCGCCAGCGACGGTAGCAGAACCTGCCGGGAATTTCCGGGCCGCAGTATGCGCTGCGCGCGCCCTACGGTTCTGAAGGTCTGAATTGCATCTCCGGCCGTCCTCGCGTAGAATGCGCGCTCTTTTATAACCGGCTGATTTTCAGCTGAATACATAACTCCTTGCTTTCTGCGTAGACAGAAGGCTGCCAATCCACAAGGGGTCCTGCATGAGACATTATGAAATCGTGTTTCTGGTCCACCCTGACCAGAGCGAACAGGTGCCCGCCATGGTCGAGCGTTATCGTTCGACCATCGAATCCGGCGGCGGCACCATCCATCGGCTGGAAGACTGGGGCCGTCGTCAGCTGGCCTACCCGATCCAGAAGCTGCACAAGGCGCATTACGTCCTGATGAATATCGAGTGCGGCACCGAGACGCTGGAGGAATTGACCAGCGCCTTTCGCTTCAACGATGCGGTTATCAGAAACATGGTCATGACCCGCAAGGAACCCGTCACCGAGCCTTCGCTGCTGGTGAAAAAGGCGGATGAGAAGCGTGAACGCGAGCGCCAGGAGGTTGCCACAGCCGGGGAGGGTCGTGAGGCGAAGGACGCCGGGGATGAGGATAGGTCCGGTGAGGATAGGTCCGGTGAGGATAGGTCCGGTGAGGATAGGTCCGGTGATGAGGCGACGGATGACAAGTCCGCCACCGCGTCTGAATGACCCCCGATAGTTGACAGAGAGGATTGCCCATGGCCCGTTATTATCGTCGCCGCAAGTATTGCCGGTTTACGGCAGAAGGCGTGAAGGAAATCGATTACAAGGATCTGGCCGTACTGAAACAGTACGTTACAGAAACCGGCAAGATCGTACCCAGCCGTATCACCGGCACCAAGGCAAGGTACCAGCGCCAGTTGTCCACGGCCATCAAGCGGGCGCGCTACCTGGCGTTGTTGCCGTACTGCGACGCGCACTGATCCGCTATCCGGGTAACCCGTTAGCGACTGGAGGGCGCTCGGTGTGATGAAGGCCCTGGCCGGTTTTATCGTCAGCGGCCGCTGGCAGGCGGTACTCTTCACGGCCGCCAGCGGTGTGTTGTCGTTCCTGCTGCCGCCGTTCAGCAGCATCCTGACTTACCTGGCTGCCGCCGCGATAGCACTGGTGACATTGCAGGTCGGGGCGCTGTCGGGGCTGCAGGTGCTGCTGCTGGCGGCGATACTCACAGTGGTTTTTTATCAACTGGCGGGTATGCATGCGGGCGTTGTACTTGCCACCGTGACGTTGTTGTGGCTGCCCTCGTGGCTGCTCGGCCTGATCCTCCGGCAGTCACGGGACCTGGGTGCAACACTGAAGTCCGCGGCGCTGTTCGGCGTCTGTCTGCTGGCTGTCGTTTACGGCGCCTTCGGCGACCCGGCACCCTGGTGGGTGGAACGCCTGCAGGAATTGCAGCACATGCTGGAAGAGTCCCGGATTGCCATCCCCGGGCTGGCGGATACGCAGCTGCTGCAGGAAGCAGCGGCCCTGATGACCGGCGTGCTGCTGGCATCGCTGGTGCTGGGTATCATCTCCAGCCTGTTCCTGGCGCGCTGGTGGCAGTCAGTGTTGATGCGACCGGGGGCCTTCAGGGAAGAATTCTACAGTCTGCGGCTGGGCTATGGCGCCGGACTGGTAACACTGGGTACCATGCTGGCAGCCAGGCTGATGCAGGGGACGTTGAGCGAGTTTGCCGCCCAGGCGGCGATGATCATGCTGGCGCCGTATTTGCTGGCCGGCCTGGCGGTGATTCACAACCTGATCAGGCAGCGTGGCCGCGGCGTCGGCTGGCTGGTGGCGGTTTACATCATTCTGGCATTTGTACCGCAGGCCATGCTGCTGCTCGCCGGGGGCGGTTTGCTGGATACCTGGATAGATTTTCGCCGCCGGCTGGGCCGGAGCGGAAACAGCACCGGACAATGAACACGTGAAGAGGTTGTAACGATGGAAATCATCCTGCTTGAGAAAGTTGATAATCTGGGCGGCATGGGCGACAAGGTCAATGTCAAACCGGGTTACGGACGCAATTACCTGATACCGCAGGGCAAGGCCGCAGCGGCCACACCCGGGAATATCGCTGCATTCGAGGTCCGGCGTGCCGAGCTGGAAAAGGAGGCGGCCGACTCGCTCGCGGCTGCGCAGGCCCGTGCCGGGCAACTGGCCGACGGGCGTTTCACGGTCAAAGCCAAGGCCGGTGACGAGGGTAAACTGTTTGGCTCCGTCGGTACCGCCGATATCGCCCGGGCGATCAGCGACATCGGCATTACCGTCGAGCGCAGTGAAGTGCGTCTGCCGACCGGCGTACTCCGACAGCTTGGCGAGCATGAAGTGCATCTGCATCTGCACACCGATGTCGATGTCACCGTAACGCTGGTGATTGAAGAAGAATAATCGGAACGCGGGAAATACACGCGGACTTTTTCACTGCCAAGGTGTGAAGCCCGCCAGGCGTATTCCGGAATTACTAAGGAACCTCTGATTAATTCGTCATTGCGAGGACGATGTACAGGGAAGTACAAGTGCCGCGGGAGGCGGGACGAGGATTTAGTAATTAATCAGAGTTTCCCTAATGTACTCCTTAGTAACCCCGGTAGCTTTGCGTGTTGCTCCGCGCCGTCATTCATCCGAAGCATCCCGGTGTCTATTGCGTGACCCGGCCGTGATCGCCAGATGCCGGCTGGATCGGTCGGCACGCACTGCAGATCGGCAATTGTTTATATCGGATTTCGTGCCCCCTGCCACCGTGCACGACCAGCCACACCGCCATCTTGCCCCCGGGGATGTGTGTCGATGCAATGCATAAACACGGCGTGAATACAATGATGTCATTCGCAGGTGTTTATGGTATTTATTGCACCTCATTGAACGGAATCAGCAAGGCTGTTGCAGGATAACAACGCACACCTATGGTCGAGACACTTCGCTCCGCGGACGTCATTCATGGCGGTACCGAGGCACTCAAGGTGCCGCCGCATTCACTACAGGCCGAGCAGGCCGTACTGGGCGGACTCATGCTGGACAACAACAGCTGGGATTCCGTTGCCGACCGGGTTACCGAAGAGGATTTCTATCGCCGCAATCACCGCCTGATATTCCGGGGTATTGCCCAGCTGGCGGAAAGAAACGATCCGTTTGACGCCATCACGCTGTCGGAATGGCTGGAGCAGAACCGGCTGCTGGAAGATACCGGCGGCTTGGCCGCCCTGGGCAGGCTGGCACAGGATACGCCGAGCGCCGCCAATATCCAGGCCTACGCCGACATCGTGCGGGAAAATTCGATCATGCGGCAGCTGATCGAAGTCGGCAACAAAATCGCCAACAGCGCCTTTGCGACGGAAGGCCGGGATTCCAGTGCCCTGCTGGATCATGCGGAATCGCTGGTATTCGAAATCGCCGAGCGCGGCAAACGCGGCAGACGCGGGTTCCGCGATATCCGCAGCCTGCTGGGTGCGGCGGTGGACAGGATCGACAAGCTGTTTCAGCAGGATGACCCTATTACGGGCGTGCCGACCGGTTTTACCGATATCGACGAGATGACGGCCGGCCTGCAACCGGCCGATCTGGTCATCGTGGCCGGGCGGCCTTCCATGGGGAAGACGACCCTGGCGATGAATTTTGCCGAGAATGCGGCCATCAAGCACAAGCTGCCGGTGGCCATCTTCAGTATGGAGATGCCCGGCGAGCAACTCGCACTGCGGATGATGTCGTCACTGGGGCATATAGACCAGCACAAGGTACGTACAGGCAAGCTGGAGGACGACGACTGGCCGAGGCTGACCTCGGCGGTCAGTCTGCTGGACTCCGCACCCCTGTTTATCGATGATACGCCCGCGCTGTCACCCATCGAATTGCGTGCGCGCGCCCGACGACTCAAGCGCGAGCATGATCTCGGTCTGGTCATCATCGACTACCTGCAGTTGATGCAGGTGGCGGGTACGCGTGAAAACCGCGCCACCGAGATTTCGGAGATTTCCCGCAACCTGAAGGCCCTGGCCAAGGAACTCAACGTACCGGTGATCGCACTTTCCCAGCTCAATCGCAGCCTCGAGCAGCGTACCGACCGGCGTCCCGTGATGTCCGATCTGCGCGAATCCGGCGCCATAGAACAGGATGCCGACGTCATCATGTTCATCTACCGCGATGAGGTTTACAACGAGGATAGTCCGCAGAAAGGACTGGCCGAGGTGATTATCGGCAAGCAGCGCAACGGTCCGGTGGGTACACGCCTGCTGACATTCCGTGGCCAGTTTACCCGCTTCGAAAACTACGCGGCGGACAATCGCTATCCGGACGGTGATTTTGGATGACGCGGCCCGCACGGGCGCGAATCGACCTGCAGGCACTGCAGCACAACCTCGGACGCGCACGACAGGCCGCACCCCGCAGCAGGGTTGTGGCTATTATCAAGGCCAATGCCTACGGGCACGGCCTGACGCCGGCCGCGCAGGCGCTGCGCGAGGCGGACGCCTTCGGTGTAGCCTGCCTGGAAGAGGCGGTGGCGTTGCGGGAAGCCGGCTTCGATCAGCGTATCGTACTGCTTGAAGGCCTGTTCAGCGCAGATGACATCGGTCTGATCAACGGCTATCGTCTGGACACGGTGGTCCATCATCCCGCGCAACTGGACTTGCTGCAGGATGCCCGCCTGACGCGACCGCTGGACGTCTGGCTGAAGATCGACAGCGGCATGCACCGGCTGGGTTTCGCCCCCGGGGAGGCCGCGGCGGCCAGCGCACGAATCGCGGCCGTCCCGCAGGTGGCGACCCTGCGCTACATGACCCATTTCGCCTGCGCGGATGAGCCGGACAACGAACGCACCCCGCAACAGGCCCGGGTATTCTCCGAATCACTGCAATCACTTGCCGGGGAGCGCAGCCTGGCCAACTCGGCCGCCATTCTCGGCTGGCCGGAGACCCATGCCGAGTGGGTGCGCCCGGGTATCATGCTGTACGGTGGTTCGCCACTCGCCGGACACACGGCGGAACAACTGGACCTGCAGCCCGTCATGACCCTCGGCACCCGTCTGATCGCCGTCAGCAGGCACCGGCGGGGGGAAGCGATCGGCTACGGCGGTACCTGGGTCTGCCCGGAAGACATGCCTGTCGGTGTGGCCGCGATCGGTTATGGGGACGGTTATCCCCGACATGCCCCGAACGGCATGCCGGTACTGGTCAATGGCGCGCGCGCAGCGCTTGCCGGGCGCGTGTCGATGGACATGATCTGTATCGACCTGCGCGCGCACCCGGATGCGCAGGTGGGTGACGAAGTCATCCTGTGGGGCCGCGATCTGCCGGTGGACGAAATCGCCGCCCTGGCCGGCACGATTTCCTACGAACTCCTGTGCGGCGTGAGCCGCCGGGTCCATTTCGAATACGACGGCTGACCTAGTACTTTTGTTGGCATTGCATGTTTCCGGAAACCGGCTATCTTCATACGTAGGCCACGGTCGCCGGGGATTGACAACAAGCCCGTTCGGTGCGCCGGCGACTTGTAGCTCACCCCGCCATTTTAGATGGCGAAGTATTGGTAAAACAAGGAGATACGATATGGTAGAGCTTGCCTACAACATTCAGCAAAAAGCGCACAGGGGTGTCGAGATCGTCGTGCATGTGGATGACACCCTGGGTGAGGAAAGACGCAATGATCTCACCGGTGCGTTGAGCCGGACAGACGGTATTTTTGCGGCGGATTTCTGTTCCTTGCACTGGCATCTCATGCTGGTGCAGTACGACAGGGAACGCATGACATCACAGGATGTGCTGGACCAGGTGACCTCGCAGGGCGTCCATGCCGAATTGATCGGTCCGGTGTAGTCGGCACGGCCCATAATCCCACACCGGCCCGGCCGGCGCGAGCTGCCTGCCGGATTAAGGCTGTCCGGCGGGCAGGGATGCCGGAAGGGGATGTCCGCATGCCGCGAACCGCGGAGTGCCCGGAGTAGCCACCGGCGCGAGACGCAGTGCGCTTTTACCTTTAATGGTCATCCGGGTACTCTACCCGTTACTCATGGCCAAGCCCAAAACTATCTATACCTGCAGCGCCTGCGGGGCGCAGTCGCCGCAATGGGCCGGGCAGTGTGGCGATTGCGGTGCCTGGAATTCGCTGACCGAGACGGTAGCCATGGCCTCCGCCGTTACGGGCCGCTTGTCCGGATACAGCGGTGACGCGGCGGTGCCGGTCATTGCGCTGGCCGAAGTGCAGATGGACACGCACATCCGTTCCTCGACCGGTTTGCAGGAACTGGACCGGGTACTGGGTGGCGGCCTGGTGGCGGGCTCGGTGGTGCTGCTTGGCGGTGACCCGGGGATCGGCAAGTCCACCCTGCTGCTGCAGGTGCTGGCGGCCATTTCCGCCGACCTGACCGCCTTGTATGTCACGGGCGAGGAATCCCCCGCGCAGATTGCCCTGCGGGCCGGGCGCATCGGCGTGGCGGGCGGCCGGGTCCGGCTGGTATCGGAGACCGCGGTGGAGCGCATCCTGGAGGTAGCCCGCCGGGAAACGCCCCAGGTGATGGTGCTGGATTCCATCCAGACGCTCTACACGGCGGCACTGCAGTCCGCCCCGGGCTCCGTCGCCCAGGTCCGTGAAAGTGCCGCGCAGCTCGTGCGGTTTGCCAAGCAGTCCGGTACCGCCATGTTCCTGGTCGGTCATGTCACCAAGGAGGGCATGCTGGCCGGGCCCCGCGTGCTGGAGCACATGGTCGACACCGTACTGTATTTCGAGGGCGATCCGGGCGATCGCTACCGGATGCTGCGCGCCGTCAAGAACCGCTTTGGCGCCGTCAACGAGCTGGGCGTGTTCGCCATGACGGAGCACGGCCTCAAGGAGGTGCGTAATCCCTCAGCGATCTTCCTCTCCCGGCATGAACAGGCGGTGCCCGGCAGTGTGGTCATGGTGACCTGGGAGGGGACGCGGCCCCTGCTGGTGGAGGTGCAGGCGCTGGTCGACGCCGGTCAGTCGGGCAACCCGCGCCGGGTCACGCTGGGACTGGAGCAGAACCGGTTGTCCATGCTGCTGGCCGTGCTGCACCGGCATGGCGGGTTGATGCTGAGCGACCAGGATGTGTTCGTCAACGTCGTCGGCGGTGTGCGCGTCAGTGAAACGGCGGCCGATCTCGCCGTGCTGCTGGCGGTGCTGTCCAGTCTGCGCAACCGGCCGCTGCCGCAGGATCTGATCGTCTTCGGCGAGGTGGGGCTTTCCGGGGAACTGCGGCCGGTGCCCAACGGGCTGGAGCGGTTGTCAGAGGCGGTCAAGCACGGTTTTCGGCGCGCCATTATCCCGGCGGCCAACAAACCGAAGCGGCCCGTCAAGGGGCTCGATGTGCAAGCCGTCTCCCGGCTTGCCGAGGTGATCGATCAGCCGTAAACACGCTATCCCACGGCTGGATAAGGGATTATTATCCGTTGCGGGTTATTTTTCTTCTTCGTGGTTCAGGCACACGGAGTTGATGCAGTAGCGCTGGCCGGTGGGTTCCGGACCATCCTCGAAGACATGCCCGAGATGGGCACCGCAGCTGCGGCACATGACCTCGACCCGGGTCATACCATGGCTGGTATCGGTCTGTGTTTCGATGTTGTCCGCGGCAACGGGGCGGACAAAGCTGGGCCAGCCGGTGCCGGAGTCGAACTTGTCGGCCGAGACGAACAGCGGTGCACCGCAGCAGATGCAGGTATAGGTGCCGGTTTTCCTGCAATCATGGTATTTGCCGGTAAAGGGGTGTTCCGTGCCCTTGCGGCGGGTGACCGCGTACTGTTCGGGTGTCAATTGCGCGCGCCATTGCGCGTCGGTTTTTTCAATTTTTCTGCTCATGTTAATGCCCGTCAGGCGGCCGTTCCCGGTGCCCGGCTATGCCAGTATCAGCTCCAGGACAAACTTGCTGCCGAAATAGGCCAGCATCAGGAAAATAAATCCGCCGATTGTCCAGCGTATGGCAACCCGGCCGCGCCAGCCGAAGCGCCAGCGCCCCCAGAGCAACACGGCGAAGACCACCCATGCGGCAATGGACAGGACGGTCTTGTGCACCAGGTGCTGGGCGAAAATATCCTCGAGAAACAGAAAGCCGGTCACCAGCGCCAGCGTCAGCAGGGCGAAGCCGACGGCAATCATCTGGAACAGCAGGTTCTCCATGGTCTGCAGGGGGGGGAGGGCACGGATGAAACCACCCGGCTGCCGGTTGTGCAGATGATGGTCCTGGATGGCCAGCAGCACCGCCTGCATGGCGGCCAGGGCGAGGATGCTGTAGGACAGCAGGGAAGTCAGGATATGGAAATCCAGCTGCCAGAATGATGCCGCGCCGGCCACCAGGTGTTCCTCCGGGTACAGGAGTACCAGGGCGATACTCAGCGCCGCCACCGGGAATACCGGAATGCCCAGGTTTTCCACCGGTTCGAACAAAGACGCCAGTATCAGCAGCAGTGCCGTTGTCAGGGCGATCAGGGAAACGGCATTGAAGAAGCCCAGGTCGAGACCACTGACCGTCACCAGGTCGGGATAGAGCATGCCGCCATGAATGAGGATGGCTGCCAGACCGATCATAATGACATGACTGCGCTGACAGCAGCGGGCGATGCTGCCCTGGGACAGCCTGACGGCCAGCAGCGTGCTGGCCGTCAGATAAAGAACAATGGCAAGGAGACCGGCAAGGATCGCATTCATCCGAAGATCATCGCATAACTCTCGGGTCCATTGAAGTATCCGGGCCGGAACGGTTATCCGGGATGGTATCCCGGAAGTGGTTCAAACCCGATATAATTGCACGTCAGCCACTGCAACCCGTGTATCGCCATGTTTGACAATCTCACTGCAAGACTCTCAAAAACGATCAGGGCCCTGCGCGGTCAGGGCCGCCTGACCGAGGACAACATCGGGAACACCTTGCGCGAAGTGCGCATGGCACTGCTGGAGGCCGACGTGGCATTGCCGGTGGTCAAGGATTTCATCGAGCGGGTGCGCGCACGGGCGACCGGACGCGAAGTGCTGCAGAGCCTGACACCGGGCCAGACCCTGGTCAAGGTGGTGAATGAGGAACTCGTCCATGTCATGGGCGAAGTCAATGATGCGCTCGACCTGGCTGTCCAGCCGCCGGCCGTCATCCTCATGGCCGGTCTGCAGGGTTCGGGCAAGACCACCAGCAGCGCGAAGCTGGCCCGCATGCTGAGGGAACGCCACAAAAAGTCCGTATTGCTTGCCAGTTGCGATATCTACCGTCCGGCGGCGATTGACCAGCTGCAAACGCTCGCTGCAGAAGTGGGGGCCGAATTCTTCCCGAGCCGCACCGACCAGGACCCGGTGGTGATTGCCGAGCAAGCCGTTTCACTCGCGCGCAGACAGCATCTGGACGTGGTGATCATCGATACCGCCGGCCGCCTGCATGTCGATGCCGAAATGATGGACGAGGTACGGCGCCTGCACGCGGCGGTGCGTCCGGTGGAGACCCTGTTTGTGGTCGACAGCATGACCGGCCAGGATGCGGCCGTTACGGCCCGCAGCTTCAGCGAGGCACTGCCGCTGACCGGTATCGTCCTGACCAAGACAGACGGTGATGCCCGGGGCGGTGCCGCTCTGTCCATCCGCGCCATCACCGGCAAGCCCATCAAGTTTATCGGGGTTGGCGAAAAGACCGCGGCGCTTGAGCCGTTTTACCCGGATCGCGTGGCCTCCCGTATTCTGGGGATGGGCGATGTGCTCAGCCTGGTTGAGGAAGCGGAGCAGAAGGTCGACAGGGAACAGGCGGCCAGACTTGCCAGAAAGCTGTCCAGGGGCAAGGGTTTTGACATGAATGATTTCAGTGAACAGCTGAACCAGATGCTCAACATGGGAGGGCTGGCCGGGCTGATGGACAAGCTGCCGGGGATGGGGCAGCTTCCTGCGAATGCCATGGCGGATGATAAACAGGTGCACCGCATGATCGCCATCATCAACTCAATGACGGCGCACGAGCGCAGTCACCCGGCCGTCATCAAGGGGTCGCGTCGCCGGCGAATCGCGGCGGGTTCCGGCACCCAGGTGCAGGACGTGAACCGCCTGCTGAAGCAACACCTGCAGATGCAGAAGATGATGAAAAAGATGTCAAAGGGCGGTATGGCCAGGATGCTGCGTGGCCTGCAGGGTCGCAAGGGGATGCAGGGACTGCCGTTCTGAGCGTTATCCCTGTGCTACGGGCGGGTGTTTTAGCGCTATAAAATAAAACGGTGGCCTGGGCCACCGTCTAATGCTGCGCTGATCGATTGCTTGGTTACGAAAATTATTATTATCCGGCTTCGAAAGCAGTCGTTGCGCAATCCGTTATTGTTATGACTGTGCAGTGAGCTGTTGTTCTGTGTTTTTGGGTTGTCTCTCCCCCGCGATGGTTGTTGTTTCTGTGCTCGACATAAAATATAGCAATCGTCGTGCCAAGTCATAAAATACATATAATAATTATAATGTTACGAGTATAGTGGGCGGGCGGCTTGCCAACCTTAAGGCAATTTAGTAAAAAATGCCGACATTTATGACAATAATGTCATGCCCATGTGAAAAATATAAAAATATATAAAACAATAAGTTATTTTATTACGACGGGTATTTGACGGTGTTTTTTGATGGTTGTAATGAATTCCGACGTCGACGCTATTTCTACATTCCGGCGCCGTAACCCGACTGCCGTCCGGCATCCTGGCCGGGGTGCTTCACATTTCCGGGAAATAGCGTAGAATTGCGCGCTTTTCAGCGGTCACGATGGTGGGATCGTACCGGGCGCGTGACGGGATGCTGAATCAATCTATCGAAGGATGCAAATGCTATGGTGACAATCAGAATGTCACGGGGCGGGGCGAAAAAGCGTCCCTTCTACCATATCGTGGTGACCGACAGCCGGAAGCGCCGGGACGGCGGCTATATCGAGCGTATCGGATTTTTCAATCCCATTGCCACGGGCGGTGAAGAACGCCTGCGTATCGACACCGATCGTGCGGATTTCTGGAGCAGCCAGGGTGCGAGGATATCCGACCGGGTGAGCCGTCTGCTGCAGGAGCAGCGGCAGCAATAACCTGACTGGTCTTCCGGCGGCAGTTGCCGGGGGCGTACTGCCGGTGGACAAGCGCACCAATGCTGACTCGCCACTGGTGCTGGGCCGGGTCGGCAGCCCCTACGGGGTGACAGGCTGGATGCACGTGGTTGAATATACCGCCGAGCCCGGAAGCCTGCTTGATTACTCCCCCTGGTACCTGCACAGGCGCAACCGGTGGCAGCCGCTCGACCTGCTGGATGGCCGCAGGCACGGCAAGGGGCTGGTGGCAAGACTGGCCGGTTTCGATGACCGTGAGGCGGCCGCGGAGCTGACAGGGGCTGAAATCGGTATCTACCGGGAGCAGTTACCGGTTCCCGGAGAACAGGAATATTACTGGAGTGACCTGGTGGGCCTGCAGGTCATGACCACGGATGGCAGGCTGCTGGGGTATGTGGACCACCTGATCGAAACCGGCGCCAATGATGTCCTGGTCGTCAGGGGGGAGCGGGAAATCCTGATTCCCTACATCACGGGACAGGTTATCCGGACAGTTGATCTGGATGCACGGGTGATTCGGGTTGACTGGGATCCGGACTATTAATGCGAATTGATGCCGTAACCCTGTTCCCCAACCAGGTTCGGGCCTGTGCAGGCTACGGGATTCAGGGCCGGGCGATCGAGCAGGGCGTGCTCGATCTGCACACCTGGAATCCCCGTGACTATGCCGGGGACCGGCACGGGACCGTTGATGATCGGCCGTATGGCGGGGGTCCCGGCATGGTGATGAAGGTTCGGCCATTGCAGGATGCGATCCGGGATGCACGGGGCGCGGGCGCACCGGCACCGGTCATTTACCTGTCGCCCCAGGGTCGGGAATTCGACCAGCGCGGGGCGCGCGAACTGGCCGCACTGGAACGTGTGATACTGGTGGCAGGTCGTTACGAAGGAATCGACGAACGGCTCATTGAACTGGAAGTGGATGATGAGTTGTCGATCGGTGACTATGTGCTGAGTGGCGGCGAGCTGCCGCTGCTGGTGGTAATGGACGCCGTGACACGGTTGCTGCCCGGTGCGCTGGGGGCGGCGGGCTCCGCGCAGGCGGACTCGTTCATGGATGGCCTGCTGGATTATCCGCATTACACGCGGCCCGAGGAAGTCGACGGACGCCGTGTTCCGGATGTCCTGCTGAGCGGCAATCATGCGACTATCGAGCGCTGGCGGTGCAAGCAGTCACTGGGAAGGACCTGGCAGCGGCGGCCTGATTTGCTGGAGATCCTGCAGCTGGATGACAGGCAGCAGGAACTGCTGAACGAATTTATTGCAGAACATGAACAGGGCGATTGAATCATCAAACGCAAAACGGGAAACAGGGGTTCGGATTATGAGCAACATTATTGATCAGCTTGAACGGGAACAGCTGAGAAAGGATATTCCGGCGTTCGGTCCGGGCGATACCGTCACTGTACAGGTCAAGGTAAAGGAAGGCACCCGCGAGCGCTTGCAGGCCTTCGAGGGGGTGGTGATCGCCAAGCGCAACCGCGGCCTGAATTCGGCGTTTACCGTGCGCAAGATTTCCCATGGCGAGGGTGTCGAACGTGTCTTTCAGACGCACAGTCCGTCGATTGACTCCATCAAGGTCAAGCGCAGCGGGGATGTGCGCCGCGCCAAGCTCTACTATCTGCGCGAGCGTTCCGGCAAGTCCGCACGCATCAAGGAAAAAATCTAGGCGATCCCCTTCAGCACCGATTGCGGCTAAAATGACGGGTATCCTTCAACGAAGGGTACCCGTTTTGCGTCCAGGGATGGACGTACATCGCGTGAGGCAGGGATGCCGGGAGCGATGCGCTTCCAGGGATGGACGTACATCGCGTGAGGCAGGGATGCCGGGAGCGA